>Ga0123340_1000005_pt1 | contig 71174 bp, 57 predicted proteins | sample SirMexnodulemix_FD_89961 | JGI IMG/M metagenome (GOLD analysis project Ga0123340, IMG submission 89961) | Root nodule microbial communities of legume samples collected from Mexico - Siratro Mexico nodule mix | ecosystem: Host-associated > Plants > Roots > Nodule | place: Mexico: Nepantla...
GCTCCAAACGCCGGAAATAACCGCCAAAGCCCCTCGTGAACCGATTCCTGGCCCAAACACCAGATTTGGACGGCCAACCGCATTCTATCTTCGACCAAGGACGTCAGTCCGACAGGCTGCTAGGTGCGCCATGCCTCAACACCACGCCGGAGGTGGGCGCATGAGCAAAAGCAATCAGTTCCCATGGTTGATGCACGCGTTCTTTTACGAATGGCTGGTCGAGCAGCGCAATGCCTCCATCAACACGGTGCGTTCTTATCGCGATGCCTGGCGGCTCTTCCTCCGCTTCGCCGCACAGCGCGCAGGTAAGAAAGTGGCGGCAATCACGCTAGCCGATCTTACCGCAAAAGAGGTTATCGCGTTCCTTGGTCACGCCGAACACGAACGCGGCGGCACGATCGGCACGCGCAACTGCCGGCTTGCAGCGATACGCAGCTTCTTCAACTTCGTTGCGACCAAGGATTCTGGATCAATCGCCCAGTGTGTCGAAATCCTCAACATCCCGATAAAGCGAGGGCCAATATCGGAACCGTGTTATCTGGCCCCAGCGGAAGTGACGGCGATCCTGGCTCAGCCGGACCGTTCGACACTCGAAGGTATGCGCGATCATGCCCTGCTCTCGTTCCTCTACAACAGCGGCGCGCGAATACAGGAAGCACTCGACCTGTGCCCCAATGCGATCCGGTTCGAAAGCCCGAATTGCGTGCGTCTGACCGGTAAAGGTCGAAAAGAACGCATCTGCCCGCTCTGGCCAGAAACCGTGGTTTTGTTGAAGAAGCTGCTCGAACGGCAACCACGAGCGCCAGACCAGCGGCTGTTCGTCAATCGGTATGGCGAACCGCTCAGCGCTTCGGGAGCTCGGTTCAAGCTTGCCGCGTATGTGAAGGCGGCCGCCGTGACCACGCCGACGTTACGCGAGAAGCATGTGACCCCTCATGCCTTCCGACACGCAACCGCGGTGCACCTCATCTCGGCGGGCGTTGACGTCACGGTTATCCGTAGTTGGCTCGGCCATGTGAGCCTTGACACAACCAACCACTACGCCAGAGCCAACCTCGAAACAAAGCGCAGGGCATTGGAGCAGCTCGACGTTCCCGAAACATCCAGTCGTCAGCCAACTTGGAAACGCGACACGAGTGTCCTCGCCTGGCTGGATACCCTCTGAAATAATGCGGAGGAACGCGGTCCCAAACCCCGGACTTCAGCCAATCTAGTGGCGTTCCTTCGCATTATGGGCTGCTGCGGATAACTCAAGGTTCTCTCAGGCGACAAGCGCGCGATCTTTACTGCGGCCAGCCACGCGCAACGCGCTGTCAGCTACCTGCACCATCTGCAGCCGGAGCATGAGGAAGGGGAGGCGGCGTGAGCCGCAGGTTCAAATCCTGCCCCCGCAACCACGCTACAGCACGCCATAAGCACCAAAACTACGATCCGATGCGATGGATATCAATGGGTTCAAATCCGCTTCATACCCAGTAAAGGTCAACCTGCTAGCTTCGACTGGCCGTATAGACTCCAGCCGCCGCATTGAATGTATGGTAGAGGCGCTCGATGAAAAGTTGCCGCTTGCCATGGCTTCCCTTATCGTCGGAATTTGATACGAATCCTCGGATAAGGCTTCCTTAGTTCCGAGCTATCGTATCAATGCCCGAATCTCTCTCAACGCCAAATCGCCCACGCTCTACTGACAGCGCGTGGGATCGCGCGTCTCTCCATCTGATGAAGTCCCGAATGATCGGCTGTGCGATGAAGTCGTCGATGGTCTTGAGCGCCGGGTTTCGATGCTAGCAAGAGCGGGGACGCCTTTGAGGAGTTGGCGGACCGTTATTCGGACGGCCTGTTTCCGTTACGAGCAACGCGGCATCTAGCGTCGAGCTTGGGCGTCCAGGGTCACGAGCGTTGATGGCTTTGCCAATCCTACGGCTGTCCATATGTGAAGCTTGCCTGCCATTCCAACACTGCAATCGCGCCCGCTTCAGGTGTCCGCGACCAAGACGATGCGAACTTTATTTCGCCTGATCACAGCGTTTGCAGGGGAACCGGAAATTTAGTGGGGCTACGTTCTGTATCCACTTTTCTGCCGGTGAAGATTTTAGTTCTGATGGGGCTTGTACATCACTTTTCACACACGCCGTCCTGCCCGATCTCTTCATCCTTCACGGCTTCCCGGCGCATATTCGTTCCGACAATGGTCCGGAATTCATCGCCAAGGCGTTGAAGAGACGGATTGCGCTCGTCGGAGCAAACACGGCCTACATCATGCCAGGCAACCCTTAGTGGAACGGCCACTGTGAAAGCTTCAATTCGAAGCTCACAGACAAGCTTCGAGATTGTCGTCGAGCTCGGTCGGCCGGAGCTGTTGGAGAGGCAGGGTTCGCGATAGCGCCAATCCAAACCAATGCCAACAACAAGCGCTGATTTCTGGCGATCCACGGTCTCCTAAAAGTGCGATGCGTCGCCAGCTCTACTCAAGTGAGCGGAATCGACGAATTGGGTCTCAGCCAATTCAGCCAAACTAGCATCAATGCCAGAGCTGCGGATCAATTCCGCAAGCTGCATCGTCTGCGGCATGGGATCAATCTTCAGCTCCTGAAAAAGCAGACTTTTACACCGTCCGTAGTGGTGTATGGCTTCGGCGCGCTGACCGTTCATAACGAGCAGCAACATCATGCTCCGATGTACATTCTCCCTCAGCGAGTCATGGCCAAGTATCCGCCGGCCGTAGTCAAGGGCATCTTCATAACGTTTGTCGCGCGCTGCGTTGTTCATCAAGTCTACAAGCGCACGCATATAGAGGCACTGCAACCGTTCGCGTTCCAACACGATCCAATCGTGGTCTTCCCCATCGAGAAATGGCCCACCATATTCGTCCACTGCTGATTGCAGTGTGAAACTGGTTTGCGCTGCATTGCCAACGCTCGCCAGTTCCTTGGATTTCCTTATCCGTTCCAAAAAGCTGTGAAGATCGACGGAGATGGATTCGCAGGATTCTAAAATCACCTCATCTGAGGTCGTAATAAGTTGACGTGCCACACGTACACTTCCGCTCGACTCGAGCAGCTTGCGCAAACGCCATATAGCTGTATTGAGGGCCGCGCGAGCATTGTCCGGCTCCAGATTCTCCCAGAACATGTCTGCAAGCTTCTCGCGTCGATGAGCCCGGCCCGGAAATGTTAGAAGGTAGCAGGCCAAGCGCCGCCCACTCTGCCCGAGTTCATTTCTAATGCGATTACCGTTTACAACAAAGGATATGCCACCCAGCATGATTACGTTGAGCATGGCTTTAGCCGCCTTCGTTGCCTCGATGATCCACTTTTAGGTTTGAACAAAAAGTCTGCTTCCCCTGCAGGGAAGAGTACCCGGCCGGCTACTGTACTTGGCGCATAGCCTTTGTACCTCACTGCTGCATCTTTTTCTACAGTGAGTAGTTATCATTTAGCTCGGTCACGTTGCAATCACCATCGCATCACCACTGCCGGTCACCTTGCCGGCAGCGAAGCCGGTAGACGGCCAAAAATCAACTCGATGGTGTTCCTCGCACTTCAGCAGTCTTGAAATAGATCTAGTAACCGGGGTCAGGGCTGCTTATTCATCGTCAGTACCGGGCAACGATTGGGCGCCGAGCTGCTCTCGGATGATGTCGAAAGCACCTTCGACATCATCGAAGGCGCTTTGCCTCATGATTATTTCGGCATGGGGATCTATGTGCCATATCCAACCACGCCAACGGGGAGGCGATACCTGCTCAACCCATGCGACAATCCTAAACAGGTGGCGGTCGCCAACTTGCGCTTGGTCTTTGTTGGTACGTTCCCCATTCATGAGGCTATATTGCCGCATTACGCCTCCGGAACTGTCACTCATTTCTCGTTGTGCAATGAGCACAGACTATCAATCGAAACGCTGGCGGATCACGGGAATGTATCGCCCGCGCTGGATCGGGCGGACCGGTTGAAGCGCCAGCTGAAGCGAATGCGTCGTGATAGGCTTGCGCCGCCGCTTTTCCCGCGCTTCGGGGCCGTCGCCTGGATGCGGTTCAAGCGCGTAGGAGTTTTGTTCGTTTTGGTCTCGGCTCCATTCTGCGAGCCGATCCGGCCGGCCATCAAAGAATTCGTGGTCCTGAAGGCGTTTCGACACGCGAAGTCATCGCTGTCTGCCCTTCTATCCCCGACCGGTGGTGTCGGTTCTTAGGCTCAGTGATTCATTAGGCGGATCAGTTCTGAATGCGAAGTCCTCGCGCAGTTCGGCTCATAGATCCTCAGTTGCCCACGGTCGTGATGGTGCGGTGAGACCGCAGTGATAATGCTGAGGCCGGCATCGCTCAGTATCCGGTTCAGGTCTCGAGTTTCTTAGAGATGAGATGTTGATGCGTCCACACTGCATCTAGCCATCTTCGGACAGATGAAACGAACGCATACCTCATAGGATTAGCGCAATGCTCTCGCATGCCCTGACGATCGTCATTAACGAGCTCGAGAAGCATCTGACCGATGCCTACGAGGCGGTCGCGCCTCAGGTTCGCCTTGCCAACATCGCTGAGGGCGTGGGCAACGGCGCAAACGCCGGGGTGCCGCGCGATGTTCTCAGCTTCTCGATGGTCAATCTCCGCGAAGAAAAGGCGCTGAAGAACGGGCCGCACTACGCCCGCAACGACAGCGCCTTGCGCGTCGTCTATCAGAACCCTCCCATCTTTCTGAACTTCCACATCCTGGTCGTCGCCACGCATGGCAACTACGAGAACGCATTGCTGATGCTTTCGCGTGCGATCCGGTTCTTCCAGTTCAACAACGTATTTGATCAGAATTCAGTCGCGCCGGACTCCCTCACGAAAAATCTAATCGGCAAACCGCTGGATCACCTGGAAGCCTTCAAGCTGATCTTCGATCTTTATTCACCCACGATGGAGGAGGTGAACCACCTCTGGGGGACACTCGGCGGCAAGCAGTATCCTTTCGCGCTGTACACGCTGCGGCTGCTTGAGCTGAAGTTCCAGGCGGTTCAGAGCGAAGCGGGGCTGATCACCGACGTCGTCACCGATTTCGGTCAGCGGAACGCGGTTCCCGGCCGATGACTGAGCGCGCCACGACCGCATATCGCCGTCTGTTCGAAGTGAGGCTGCTGCATCACTACTGGCTGGATGAGGGCGCCCGCATCTTTGACAATTTACCGGCGGTCGGCCGGCAAGCACGCCTTCTTGCCTACGACGTGCGCTCGTTCCTCGAAATCAGGCCGACGCAACCAACCGGCAACCTGTTGAGGGGCCTCGGCTGCATCTTCAGGCCGACTTCCCTCGGCTTCGTCGTCGCAGCGCCGAAGGCGGCGGCAATCGATCAGACAACCGTGTTGAGCTTCGCCGTGTCGGTGATCGACAGCAATTTCTTCGACTACACGGCCCTCACCCTCCTGCCCCGAAAGATCTATGAACTCTCCGATCCGACTGACAATACCCCGGACCGTGCGACATACCGGTTCAAGGAGAATGTCTCGGTTCTTTCCAACCTGACCGGGGCAATGAGGGGCAGTGGCGTCAATGCAACCCTGTTTCTTTCGCGAGAAACCCCGGCGCCGGACGCGACGGATCGGGTCGAAGCGCTGGTCAAGTCCGGCACGAAGCTGATGCAGCTCACCAGCGACAATCCCGGCGCCACCAAGCAACAGTTGGGCACGCTGACCGGTCTGCCGCTCTATGTAAACCAGGCGGACGCACCGCCGATCGTTGCGCCGGCCGGAATTAGCGGCGCGCCTGCCCGCGGCGTGGCGCTGTTGGATGACGTTCCGGACGACGTCTTTTCGCTCATCCGCCTCGGTGCCGTGCGCGCCGACAACGGCGCCTTCAGTTTCGTCGATGGCAACGGTGCACCGAAGGTCACACCGCCGGTCTATCAGGTGCGCTTCAAGAACCGCGCGACGTTCTGGAGCTATCGCAAAAAAAAGGACGACTCCATCACAGTCGAACCGGACGCGTTGCCGCTGACGCATTTCGGCAATGCGGGAACCAGGCAAAAGCCGTCCGGCACGGTCAGGGCCGAGCAGAGCGGCACAAAGATCACGCGGCTGGTCTCCGATATCTACGTCTAGGAATTCAACTCGTTTCGGTGAAAGGAAACCCCATGGCGACCGCTTACAAGACACCCGGTGTTTACATCGAGGAAATAGCGAAGTTTCCGCCGTCCGTGGCGCCCGTCGAGACGGCGATCCCGGCATTCATCGGCTACACGGAGAAGGCTATCGACGGCGTACTCGATCTGAAACTCAAGCCGACACGCATCTCGTCCCTGGTCGACTACGAAACCTATTTCGGTGGACCGCAGAAAGAAACCGCCATCACGGTCGCGGTCACCCAGACAAAGAGCGCGGGGCTGATCACTTTCCAGAAGGCGGTGGCCAGCCTGGGGGAAGGCGCGCGCTCCAAGCATATCCTCTATTATAGCCTTCAGCTCTACTTCGCCAATGGTGGCGGACCTTGCTACATCATCTCAGTGGGCACCTATAAAGCCATGGCTTCAGCACCCGTCGAAGCGGAGTTGGCCGCCGGGCTAGCTGCCGTGGAGAAGGAGGACGAGCCTACACTGATCGTCATTCCGGAAGCGCAAAGTCTTTCGATCGGCGACTTCAAGACCCTCCAGGATGCCGCGCTGGCACAGTGTGCCGAATTGATGGACCGCTTCGTGATCATGGACGTCCACGGCGATGACCAATCCCTATCGAACCCGAACGCCAATCTCATCACGGCAATCAAGGAGTTCCGAGACAACGGCGTTGGCGCCAATAATCTGAAGTATGGCGCCGCCTACGCGCCTAACCTCGAGACCACGCTGAACTTCGATTTCGAAGAGAGTAGCATCGACGTCATAATCACCACTGACGGCGTCGCCGCCGCGGGGGTCAAGCTCAATACGCTGTCGGCGACCGACAATGCCGCCTATGAGTTGTCGAAGGCCGCCATTATCGATCTGCCCTGCAAGTTGCCGCCGTCTCCGGCGATGGCGGGCATCTATGCCGCTGTCGACAGCAGCCGCGGCGTCTGGAAGGCGCCCGCAAATGTCAGCGTCGCGACAGTCGTCAGGCCGGTCATCCAGTTCACCAATATCGAGCAGGATCAGATGAACGTCGATCCTGTCGGCGGTAAGTCGGTAAACGCGGTTCGTCCGTTCATCGGCCAGGGTACACTGGTCTGGGGCGCGCGCACGCTCGCCGGCAACGACAACGAGTGGCGCTACATCAATGTGCGCCGGCTTTTCATCTTCATCGAGGAATCGGTCAAGAAGTCGACGATGCAGTTCGTCTTCGAGAGCAACGATGCCAACACCTGGGTCAAGGTGCAGGGCATGATCGAGAACTTCCTCACGACGCTATGGCGGCAGGGCGCACTGCAGGGCGTGAAGCCCGAGCACGCCTTTTACGTTTCGGTCGGCCTCGGCAAGACCATGACCGCACTCGACATCCTCGAAGGCCGCATGATCGTCGAGATTGGTCTGGCGGCGGTTCGCCCGGCCGAATTCATCATCTTGCGGTTCTCGCACAAGCTGGCCGTGTCTTGATCGGCCCATAGGAGGTTCTGATGGCTCAAGAATATCCGCTGCCGCGATTTCACTTTCAGGTCGACTGGGGTGGGGCGAAGATCAGCTTCACCGAAGTCACCGGACTGGTGATAGAGCGCGAAAAGATCGAATACCGTCACAGCGACAGCAAGGACTTCAACAAGATCGCAATGCCGGGTCTTGTGAAGAACAACAATATCACTCTCAAGCGCGGCAAGTTCGAGGGAGATTTTGATTACAACACCTGGTTCGACGATGTCGCCAATGACCGGGTCGGCGGCCGCCGCGACGTGGTCATCCGCTTGCTCAACGAAAAGCACGACCCGGTTGCCGCATGGTCGGCGACACGCTGCTTCGCCGTGAAGGTCACGGCGCCGGACCTCAAGTCCGACGCCAACGAAATCGCGGTGGAGAGCATCGAGATTTCCCATGAGGGCCTGAAGCAGATGAAGGTGTAGATGTCATGCCCGGCTACTACCCACCATGGGGCTTCTATTACAAGGTTGAGTTTCTGCTTGGCTCCGGTCGGCCGCCCGCGGACGACGCCCGCTTTCAGACCGTGTCCGGCCTGTCGGTCGAATATGACTATGAAAGCTTCAAGGAGGGGGGCGAGAACCGCTTCGAGCACAAGCTGCCGGTTCGCACGAAGTATGCTGACATGGTGTTGAAGCGCGGCATGCTGGTGAACTCGAGCGTCATCAAGTGGTTCCTGGCTGCCTTTCGCGACCGGGAGTTTTCGCCAGCTGACCTCAACGTGATCCTGATGAACGAGGCCGGCGATCCGCTGCGCGTCTGGAACGTCGCGCACGCCATACCGAAGAAGTGGCTGGTCAGTGATTTCAACGCCAACGAGAGCAGCGTGGTCGTCGAAACGATGGAGCTGACCTACCGCTACTTCAGCCTTCAGTAGTCCCTTGCTGCCGCCGTCATGGGTGGCGCGCTCCGTAGTGCAGAACAGCATCTGTTAGGGGGAGTCGATATGCCGGTAGAGATCAAGGAATTGCACATCCGCGTAGCGGTTGACGCGGGCACCCCCCGCCAGCCGCAGGCCGCTTCAAGTCCGGGCGGTAGTGCAGCCGACAAGGACGCGATCGTTGCGGAATGCGTTGAGCAGGTGCTCCAGATCATGCAGTCGAAGCGAGATCGGTGATGGCTCAATCAGGCAAGCACGGCAAGATGCTTATCCTTGCCTTCTCGAATTCAAAGAAGGCCGAGAGCGGCGGCGTTGCCGAAGCCGACGAGGCGTTCGAGGCGCTTATCAATCCCGAAACCTACACCCTGGCCTATAAGCTGAAATTTGGCGAAGGCGGGCAGGGGCAGGGCACTAGCGGCAAGCAGCTCAAATACGAATATACCGAGCCCGCCGAAATGTCGTTCGAGTTCCTGTTCGACAATACCGGTGTCATTGACGGCGAGCCCCGCGAATCAGTTTCCGAGGATCTCCAGCGCTTCAAGGAAGTCGTCATCGACTACAAGGGCGATGCCCACGAACCGCGCCATTTCAAGCTGGTGTGGGGAGAGAATTCGATCTTCAAGGGCCGCGTGACGGCGGTCGATATCATTTACAAGCTGTTCAACAGCAGCGGCACGCCGATCCGCGCCCTCGCCAAGGTTACCTTCAAGAGCAGCATCGAGGAGGAGAAACGGGCCGCCAAGGAAGACAAGCAGTCGTCGGATCTCACCCATATCCGTGTCGTCAAGCTGGGTGACACCCTGCCGCTGCTCTGCTTCCGGATTTATGGCGATTCCCGACGCTATCTTGAGGTGGCGGCAAAGAACGGCCTCGACAATTTCCGTACACTCAAGCCCGGCACCACTCTCAGATTTCCGCCCATTGCCAAGCTCGGGGCCGCGCCATGAATATCGCCACGACCATCCCGACGCCGAGCACGCCGGACGTCTGCACGATTGCCCTACTGGTCGGCGGCAAGGAGATACCGAGCTGGTTTCACATCCTCTCGGTGACGGTCAGTCGTGAGCTCAATCGCATCCCGTCCGCCTCGATTCAAATCGAAGACGGCGAAGCCGCCAAGGCAACCTTTGCGGCCAGCAACGCGGAGTATTTCCTGCCAGGCAAGGCGATCGAGATCCAGCTCGGCTACCGCGCACAGAACCAGACCGTGTTCAAGGGCACCATCATCAAGCAGCGCATCAAGGTACGGAAATCCGGTAACGTGCTCAGCGTCGAGTGCTTCGCCGACGTCGTGAAGGCAAGCTCGGGCCACAAGAGCCGATATTTCGTCGACAAGACGGACAGCGACATCATGGGGGAAGTCCTCGATGCGCATGGGCTCGCCAAGGACGTCGAGGCGACCTCCGCAACGCTCGGGCAGGTGGTGCAGTACGACGCCACCGACTGGGACTTTCTGCTCTGCCGTGCCGAGGCAAATGGTCAGGTGGTGATGGTCGAGGACGACAAGGTCAGGGTCGCCATTCCCGCCGCCGACGGATCGCCCGTGCTGCAGATCAGCTACGGCTCCACCGTGCTCGAACTCGATGCCGAGATCGACGCGCGCTGGCAAAGCAAGGGGATCACGGCCAGTGCCTGGAGCGCCGCGGATCAGGCGCTGGTCGAAGCCGACGGCAACGAGCCTTCGACGCCGGCGGCCGGCAACATCGCGGCGGCCGATCTCGCCAAGGTGCTGGGCGACACTATCGACGAGATCAGGCATGGTGGGGCGATCGACCCGGCCCAGCTCCAGACCTGGGTCGATGCGCGGCTCCTGCGCATGCGTCTTGCGCGGCTGCGCGGCAGGGCGCGCTGCCAGGGCTTCGCCGACGTGCTTCCCGGTAAGATCGTCGAGATCACCGGTATCGGAGAACGATTCGAAGGCAAGCTCTACGTCTCCGGCGTGCGCCATAGCGTCTCTGCCGGCAACTGGGAAACCGACGTGCAGTTCGGGTTGAATCCCGAGCTATTCGCCGAGACCCACAACCTGCGGCCCCTACCGGCGGCGGGCCTGCTGCCAAACGCCAGCGGACTGCAGATCGGCGTCGTCACGGCGCTTGAGAACGATCCAGAAGGCGAGGATCGTATCAAGTGCCGGCTGCCGCTGGTCGGCAGCAACGAGGAAGGCATCTGGGCCCGTCTGGCAACGCTTGACGCCGGCGAGAAGCGCGGCACCTTCTTCCGGCCCGAGATCGACGACGAGGTGGTGGTCGGGTTCCTCAACGACGATCCCCGCGACCCCGTCATCCTCGGCATGTGCCACAGCAGCGCCAAAGCCGCTCCCGAGCCGGCAAAGGACACCAACCACCACAAGGGCTACGTCAGTCGCGAGAAGCTGAAGCTCACCTTCGACGACGACAAGAAGATCATCGCTCTCGAGACTCCGGCGGGCAACAGCTTCGCACTCTCCGAGGATGCCAAGGGCATCGTCCTCAAGGACCAGAACGGCAACAAGATCACCCTCGATGACAGCGGCATCACCATCGAGACCGACAAGGACCTGGTTCTCAAGGCCGGCAAGGACGTGAAGCTCTCGGGGATGAATACCGAATTCAGCGCCAAGAGCGCTTTCAAGGCGTCGGGCACGGCCACGGCCGAGATGTCCGGGGCTCAGACCAAGATTAGCGGCGACGCCATGACGGTGATCAAGGGCGGGATGGTGCAGATCAACTGAGGGCGGTCCCGGAGAGGACGCCCCACGGACAAGAAAGAGGAGGCGGACCATGTTCGCAGCACGGGTTAGCGACATCATCGTCAGTACCGCTACGGTCGGCGTTCCGATGCCGATCATTCCTCCCGGTGCGCCGACCGTGTTGATCGGCGGCCTGCCGGCTGCGCGGCTCGGCGACAGCTGCGGTGCCGACGCGATCGTAATGAGTTCGATGACGGTGCTGATCGGCGGCTTGCCGGCGGCGCGCATCGGTGATGCCACGGGCGGTGGCGGTGCAATAATCGGGCCGGGTCCGTTCACCGTGATGATCGGCGGGTGAGGCGATGGACCGCGATTTCCTTGGCAGAGGCTGGTCGTTCCCCCCGGACTTCACGCGGGTTGCCGCAGGTGTTGCGATGCTTGAAGAGGATGCCGACGTCGCCTCGAGCCTCGAAATACTGCTCAGCACCACGCCCGGCGAACGCGTCCTGCAGCCGCTCTATGGATGCAATTTGAGCGAGCTTCTGTTCGAATCTCTCGATGCCCGGATGAAGACCCTGATGGCCGACAAGGTGGAGTCGGCGATCCTCTACTACGAGTCCCGCGTGAAGCTCGAAAAGGTGCAACTCGACGACAGCCTCGAACTCGAAGGGGTCGTGCGCATCGAGCTGGTCTACCGGATCAAGTCGACCAATTCGCGCTTCAACTTCGTCTACCCCTTCTACAAGAACGAGGGCACCGACATCAACCTCACGACAACCGTCAACCTCATTCCGGACAACGACTGATGTCGAATGATTGCGCGCACAACATTGATCCATTGAAGCTCGTGCGCGAGGGCACCAGCCAGGATGGGCGCAAGTCAAGCGCGCTCGATCCCACCTTCGCACCGCTCAGCGGGCGATCGGTGTCGCACGACATCGTCTTTGCGCAGGGCTATGCCGGGCTTCTTGACCCGCCGGGTTACTGGAGCGCGTTCTTCAGCAACGACCTGTCGGCGCCGCTCGCGGTCGCCGCCGTCGAGGATGTCGAGGCGTACAAGTCCAACATCCGCTCCTGGTTCGCCTTTCTCGACAATATGGACAACAAGGGCCGACAGGGCGCTCTGCGAAATCATCTGGGCTATCTCTACTCGGCCATCGGCACCCTGGCGCAGGCGCTCGATGACCTCAAGGATCGCCTGCCGGTCGAGATTCCCCTTCGCTCGAGCTTGCAAAACCTCATCCGTATGCAACTTGCCCCGGCGTTCAGCCGGCTGGTCGCCTACTACAAGGCCGGCCTGAACGAGAACCTCGTCAATGCGGTGGCGGCGCCGGATGTGACGATCCTGCGCCGGTCGGCAGTCAAGTTTGCCGAGGTTCTCGCTTCCGGCCTGTCGGCGGACTGGGGCGACATTGATCCCCCGGCGGATGCTTCGGTCTATGGCGATGCCTCCGGCACCGTGTTCGTGCGCATCAATCATTGTGCCACGCACAACCTGTTCCGCTCGGTCTTCGACGAGTTCCTCAAGGTCCTGGCGCGCGTCACTGCCGACGCGAGCCAGGCGCTCAAGCACTCGTTGACCGATTGGGACCAGCACGAGCCGCACTACGCCCTCTACCTGGCATTCCTGCTGCTCCTCGAACACGCCCGGACAGCGGCCAACACGCTGACGCAGCGCCATCTCGATTTCTACTATCGCACCATCCTCGGGCTCAGGGAGAAGCCGGCCGAGCCCAGCCATGTGCATCTCCTCGCCGAACTCGCGAGGCACGTGCCGAGCCGCGAATTCCTGCCCGGCGAAAATTTCCGCGCCGGCAAGGATTCGGCTGGCAAGGACGCGTTCTTCGCCAATCTAGGCACCCTTGTTGCCAATCGGGCCAAGGTCGAAGAACAGCGCACCGTCTATTTCCACCGCGACGAGCCGGTCGGCTCGAGCAACGCGGCCGAGGGCCGTATCTTTGCCGCACCGGTCGCCAATTCCGACGATGGCCTTGGCGCACCGCTGACCTCGGCAGATCAGTCCTGGCACCCGTTCTTCAACAAGAGCTATGCCGATGGCGCACTCGCGCAGATCCGGATGCCGAAGGCCGACATCGGCTTCGCCGTCGCCTCGCATCACCTTCTTATGGCGGAGGGAACCCGCAAGCTCGAACTGAGCTTCGCGGTCGATAACTTCACCGGCGGCGCAGGCCTCGATTTGACCGGCGACATCCGCTGCTTCCTCACCACAGAGAAGGGTTGGCTGGAAAAACCTGCCTCCCGCTTCGTTGCGGTTGCTGCCGACCGGCTTAAGCTGGAACTCACGCTTACCGGCGCCGATCCTGCGGTCGTGCCATTTTCCCCGGCCATCCACGGCGCCCCCACGCTACCCGGCTATACTTTCGCAACGAACCTGCCAATGCTACTGGTCAAGCTCCGGCAGGACGACGAGCGCGCCTTTGTCTACGGCACGCTCCGCGATGTGGTGGTCGGCGATGTGCAGCTGAAGGTCGTTGTCACCGGCCTCAAGTCGCTGGCAATCTCCAACGATTTCGGCCCGGTCGATCCGTCAAAGCCCTTCCAGCCCTTCGGCGCCCAGCCAGTGGCAGGCAACGGCTTCGTCGTCGGCTCCAAGGAGATATTCCAGAAGAGTCTCGAGGCGGCATCGATTCATATCGACTGGTTGATGCCTCCGAAGGTGTTTTCAAGGGAGGCGTACCAAAAGGGCCTCGATCCCAAGCTGGTGGCGGCCCACCTCAATCCGGTGGCCATCACGAACGAATTCTTGATGGACGAACTGCCTCCGGTGCTCGCCACCTACCTGAGCGAGGCGCTGTGGATTGCCCCGTCCACCGCCGTCGAGGTGAAGGAAACGGATAAGTCCGTCACCTTCACGCTTGGCGAAGACCTCGGCAAGCCTGTGCTCGACGCGCCAGATTTCACCCCCAACGAGCACTACAGCACCCAGTCCCGTCATGGCTTTGTCCGCATCGCGCTGAACCAAGGCTTCGGCATGGCCGAGTACCAGGCTGTGCTCATCGCGTACCTGAAGAATCCGAAGGACGAAGAGCCGCCTGGCAACCCGCCTGTCGGTCCTATCGTCGGTGCCATCTCGATGGACTACACGGCCAGCACCAGCCTGGCCCTCAACTCGACCAAGGGTGTCTTCGAGGAGCGGAGCGGCCGGTTCTTCCACCTCGCGCCCTTCGGCACCGCCGAGCAACACCCGCAACTGAGCGGCGGGGTGGTACCGCATCTGCTGCCGCAATTTTCCTTTGATCGCAGCAACACGGTGCTGCCTAGCCAGGCCGAGTTCTACATAGGTATTTCCGGCCTCGTGCCGCCGCAGAATCTGTCGCTGCTGTTCCAGGTTGCCGACGGCACAGCCAACCCGCTCGCGCCAAAACCTGCACCGCATATCGACTGGTCTTATCTGCGCAACAACCAGTGGGTGGGACTGAGCGACGCCGACGTCAGCGATGGCACCGATGAGCTGCTGGATTCCGGCATTGTCGCGCTTGCCGTGCCGCGGGACGCCACCAGCGAAAACACCCTCATGCCGGCCGGCTTGCACTGGATCCGCGCTGCCGTGCATGACCGCGCCGATGCCGTCTGCATGCTGCATCTCGTTGCCGCACAGGCGCTTGAGGCGGTTTTTGCCGATCGCGCCAACGCTCCGGATTTCGCGGCGACGCCGCTGCCGCAGGGCACCGTTACCAAGCTCGAAAAGCCCGACACCCGGATCAAGGGTATCCGCCAGCCATACCCCTCGTTCGGTGGTCGCGGTGCCGAACTGCCGCAGGCATTCTACAGCCGGATCAGCGAACGCCTGCGCCACAAGGACCGCCCCATCGCCCTGTGGGATTACGAGCACCTGATCCTCCAGGCATTCCCGCAGGTCTTCAAGGCCAGGTGCCTCAACCACACCCAGTACGAGCCCAACGAAGCCGGCACCGGCATCTATCGTGAGCTGGCGCCCGGCCACGTCACCATCGTCACGGTTCCAAACCTCCAGGCCCAGCAGCAGCGCGATCCGCTGAAGCCCTACACCAGCCTCGGCGTGCTGCAGGAGATCGAGGTCTTCCTCAACAAGCGCACCAGCTGCTTTGCGCGGTTGCATGTCAGGAATCCGGAGTTCGAGGAGGTTCGCGTCCGCTTCGGCCTCAGGTTGCACGATGGCTATGACGAAACCTACTACCGGCAACAGCTGCGGCAGGCGATCACGCGCTTCCTCTCGCCCTGGGCCTTTGCCGGTGGCGGAGCGCCGACCTTCGGCGGCAAGGTCTATAAATCGGTGCTGATCGATTTTGTCGAAGAGCAGCCCTATGTCGACTACGTCTCCGACTTCCAGCTGTTCCACGACATCGGCGGGCATCCTGGCACTGTCGATCTGAACGAGGTCGAGGGGTCGAGGGCCATCTCGATCCTCGTCTCGGCGCCGGCGAGCAAGCACGACATCTCCATCATCAGTGCCGACCGCGACGGGCAGCTCCTCGAAGATTGCGGGTGCGAGACATGAACGCGCAGTCACCGACATTAACCAAGGAACCCGCATTCGCTCCGGCGCAAGACTTCCATGCGTTGCGCCGCGAGGGCGTCGGCTATATCGCCCGTGCGGGCAGCGCCCACTGGACCGACTACAACATTCACGATCCCGGCATCACCATCCTTGAGTCGTTGTGCTACGCTATCACCGATATCGGCTACCGGATCGACTGGGATATCGCAGACCTCCTCACGCGCAGCGACACCGCCAGCCCGGCGGATCCCTATCCCAACCAGCCGTTCTTCACTGCCCGCGATATCCTCACCGTTAATCCGACCACTCCGGACGATTTCCGCCGCCTGCTGATCGATCGGCCCAAAATCCGCAATGCCTGGCTGACCTGCAAGGCTTGCGCCTGCGAGGCGAGCTACTTCGCCTGGTGCGAGAACGACGAGCTTAAGCTCTCCTTCAGTGCGCCCGCCGATGTTACCCCGGCGCCGCGGGAAGCCTGGGCACGAGGGCTCTACGAGACGCTCCTCGAACTCGAGGACGATCCTGAACTCGGTGACCTGAACGATCGGATGATCGTCTCCAATAGCGTTCATCGCGAGGCAGATCAACACCCGCACCCGGTCGCCATGGAACTGCGCTTCCCCGACATGACACTGCTCGGCGGCGAACCGTGGCGGCGCTTCGTCAACGGCGACGAGAGCTTTACGGTGACCCTGACCTGGCTAAGCGCCACCAAGACCTACAATCTGCTCACTGACGCTACCAAGAACGACGACCAGCGCAGCGCCTATATCCGCGAGCATTGGCGCGGTATCTTCTTCCTCAGCTTCCGGATCGATATCCCGAGCCCCGACCCTGCCAACCCGGCGCTTGCGACCTCGATCGCCATCGATCACGCGGCGCTGCGGGTCTTCGCCGACACGACGGTCAGGTCCGCTGCAAAACTCGCCGGCTGGAAGACCCTGTTCGGCGACGATACGGACCAGGGTTTCATTGTGCGCTATCGCAAGAAGGCCAAGGCGGTAGGCGATGCGGTGGCGGACGCCCGCAAGGTCCTCCAGTCGCATCGCAATCTCGACGAAGACTATTGCAGCATTTCCGCCGTCGGCATCGAGGAAGTTGCGGTGTGCGCCGACATCGAGGTTGAGCCCGATGCCGACATCGAGCGCGTGCAGGCCGAAATCTGGTTCGAGATCGAGCAGTATTTTGGCCCACCCATCCGCTTCCGCACCCTGCAGGAGCAGCGCGACGCCGGCGTTGCGGTCGAGGATATTTTCAACGGTCCGGCGCTCGACAACGGCTTTATCGATGCTGCCGACCTTGACGCTGCTGCGCTCAAGACCACGCTGCGCGGCTCCGACATCATCAACCGGCTGATGGAGATTTCCGGGTTGGTCGCGGTCAACCAGCTGCGACTGACCAAGTACGATTCCGAGGGCAATGCCGTCAAAGGTGCCGCCGATCCCACCTGGGTCAAGGGCCAGCCGGTGTTCGATCCAAACAAGCTCAGCGCAGCCTGGCTGTTGTTCGTCGCAAGCCGCCACCAGCCGCGCCTCTACCACAACCAGTCACGCTTCCTGTTCTACAAGAACGGCCTGCCCTTGCGGCCCCGGCTGGATGAAGCGATGGACACGCTGCTCCAGCTGCGGGGTGACGCCGAACGTCCGAAGAATCCGAGCGCGGCCAAGGACCTCTTGATTCCGAAGGGGACGCTGCGCGCCGCCGAAGACCATACGCCGATGCAGTACAGCCTGCCGGCAGCGTATGGCGTCAGTCCCGCCGGCCTGCCGTCCGGGGCGGCACCGGCGCGCGTCGCGCAGGCAAACGACCTCAAGTCCTATCTTATGGTCTTTGAGCAACTGCTGGGCAATTCGGTGGCGCAGTTGGCACACGGCGCCGATCTGTTCTCGCTCGATCCCGGCGTCGCGCATACCTATTTCGTCAAGGACTTCGGTTCGCCCGGCAGTGAGATTGCCGGCATGACGCCACCTTCGGCGGACGCCATCCAGCCGCTGCTGGAGACCCTTCCCGAGTTTCATGAGCGGCGAAACCGCTTCCTCGATCATCTGCTTGCCCGCTTCGGCGAGCAGTTCAGCGAGTACGCCCTGCTGCTCACCAACGCGTCCGGCAAGCCGGTGGCGCAGGCTCGGCTGATCGATGACAAGATAGGCTTCCTGACCCGTTATCCGGCGATCAGCCGCGATCGCGCCCGTGCCTTCGACTATACCGAGGCGCCGCTGTCGCCGGAGAACTACCCCGGTCTCAAGGAACGCATCAGCCTGCTGCTGGGCTTCCCCGGGCTAACCTTCGTACTGACCGTCGGTGCCCTCTCGGCAACCGGCTATCCGGTCGATTTCGAGCTCGTCGACCGCAACAAGCGGCTGTGGTTCAAGGGGCAGGTCACCGTCGCCGCAGCCGATGAGACCGCTGCCAGACAGGCCGCCTACCACGCGCTCATCGAGCTCATGATCCGCCCCCAGGCCTACGTCATCTCTGCGCCGCCGGCCCCCATAACCCTGGCGCTGTACGATGCGGCGTCGGTCGAACTTGGCCGGCATCCGAACGAGTTCGATACGCCTGCAGCGGCCGCGGTAATTCGCGACGAGTTGCTGGCATGGAGTGCGAACCAGCGGCTGATTGTGGTGGAGCACCTGCTGCTACGCCCCAAGTTCATTGGTGATGCGCTCTATCCTGGCTGCTGTGACGACGGCTGCGCGACTTGCGGAAACGAGGATTCTTATTCCTTCCGGCTGACCGTTGTCATGCCCGGCTGGACCCAGCAGTACACGAGCAATCTCGACCTGCGCCGTTTCGCCGATCGCACCATCCAGCAGGAGACGCCGTCACACCTTCTGCCCAAGATCTGCTGGGTTGGCAATGACGGCTTCGTCGAGGACCCCTGCGACGAGATCGTCATCGACCTCGCGGACCTCCTGGTCTCCGAGGGGCAGACAGCGGGTGGTAAGTCGCCCAGCCGCGACGAGGCCTGCGCCGCCGCCACTGCCATCTACCATGCCTTCAGCACGATCTTCGTCGACTGGTACGACGACAGGAAGTTCGTGTTCCTCGATGCCGCAGCGCTCAACCTCATGATTGACGCGCTGTTCCAGACAGGACCCGCATCCGATGTCATCGCCTCGCCCATCATCCTCGCCCCGCTGTGGGAAAAGGTAGGGACGCTGATGACGGCGCACTTTGTCGAGATTGCTCTCAACGGCTGGCAGTTCGAGCGCTTCGAGTGGGCCTGGTCCAAGTGGCTGGAGGCCAACGCAAAGATCGACTGGACCGGCGAGCGTCTGGTCGAGCGCGTCGAAGCCATGCTCGCGGCCGGTCTCACCAGTCCCCAGCCTACCTCGACGACGACCTGCAAGGAGGCGCGGACCATTGTGACCGCCTACGGGACAGCATTCCATGAGTGGATGAAATTCAACATTGCCTCGGGCACCGCCTTCGACGCGCTCGGCACCTTAACGCCACCCAACGTCGATCTCTCGACGGGCATGACCTTCCGGAGTGGCACGGCCGAGGCCATCGAGGAATTGCTGGGCAGTCGCTACAGCGCCTACCGTGAAGCTTCCTACTGGCTCTGGGCCGTCGTCACGCTCCTCGGCCGCCTGCGCAACATCTATCCCGGCGCCACGCTGCACGATTGCGACGACGGCAGCGGCGACAACCCGGTTCGTCTCGATAACACCGCCTTGGGCAACTACACGCGTCGGAAGACGCTCTGAACCTACTGCGAGGATCGCCATGGACGTCCTGATTGATCACTTTCCGGTCTTCGAAGCCAACCAGGTGCTAAGCAGCCGACATCTCAACGATGTGTTCTACTACCTTGATCAGCAGACCAGGCTGACGCGCTCGCACCTGATCGGTATCGGTATCGTCTGTGGGCTGGAGATCAAACTCGACACAACGGCCGGTCCCGCCATCCTGCTGTCGAGGGGCTGCGGCGTCACCTCCGAGGGCTACCTCATCTTTGAACCTGACGATGTCTCACTGGTGTCCTACCGCGCCTATACCACCCCGACCGACGTCAAGTATCCACCGTTCGCCGGGTATCCGCTTTGGGAGTTGTTCCCCTCCGGCGAGCCCGGCACCACCCTGCTCGACAGCCCGGTGAATTTTTTGGCCGACAAGGCGGTCGTGCTGTTCCTCGAGCTGAAGAAGGAAGGCCTCAGAAACTGCAGCCCGAACAGTTGCGACGACAAGGGCTCGGAAATCACCGCCACGGTGCGGCGGCTGTTGATCGAGCGCAAGAATCTGGATGCGATGATCGCCCGGGCCGAGGGCCTCGGCGAGGGCCTGACCTCAACCGACATCGACAGGGCACTTTCCGATCGGCTGAACCTGCCCGACATCCGCCTGCGCCGCTTCGACGTGCTCAACTCGAACCCCGTCACCTCGAACGACGTCTACGAGGCCTTCTTCCGCATCTTCCGGTCAACAGGTCTCGCCGGTGCCATGGGTGACGCGCTGAGCGCTGCCTACACCGCTTTCGAGCAGCTGCTCAAACCAGCCCATCCGACCGATCCGTTTGCCAACTTCGACGCGACCTTCGGATTCCTCGATATCGCGCTCACCGATCCGGGGCAGGTCCACTTCCTGCAATACTATGTCGATCTGTTCGACGATCTCGTCCGCGCCTATGACGAGTTCCGCTGGAAGGGTGCCGAGCTGATCTGCGCCTGCTGCCCGCCCGAGGGATTGTTTCCGCGTCACCTGATGCTCGGGCTCGTCAATCCCAACCCCGCGAGCCAGCCCGGCCACTATCGCCAACGCTTCCTCGCTTCCCCCGCTGTTGGCGATTGCTCTGGCGAAACCGAGGAGTTGCTGCGGCTCTTCGCGCGGCTGGTCGAAATGACGGAGTGCTTCACCAGCGCCCCGATCCTGCCGACCGTCGACGCGCAAGGCCGCCTCGATCCGCAGATCAGGATCACGCCAAGCACGCTGGGTGACAGGCCGCTCGCCACCAGGGCCATCCCCTACTACTACGCCGAGACCGGCACGCCGCCGCTCTACCGCCTGTGGAACGGCGAAAAGGCCCGCCGCAACCGGGCCAACCAGAACCTCGGCTACCGGTCCGACGAGTACAGCCCGGTGGCGCCCAATTTCGTCCTCGATCCGTTGCGCTACGATCTCGAGCCCTACAACTTCCTGCGCATCGAAGGGCATCTGGGCAAGCCCTACCTGCCGGTGATGAGCACGCTGATAGCGCTCAAGTCGAACTACCGGCTGCCCATCGATATCATTGCCCTCCACACCGGCGCCTATGATGAAAGCCAGCCGGTCGACCTCGGCAGCAATGATGCCATCTTCCAGGATCTGGAAGCGCTCTACGATGCGCTGCGCGAAGACCTGCTGTCCTCGCTCGCCGAAGCGGCGCTGCAGCTCTATGAATTTCCCACGAATTCTGAGTCAACGATTTCCGGCATTCCGATGCTTCCGCTCCTCAAGCTGTATCGGCCCGCCTTCAAATACACCAGGGGAACGCTCGGAGCCGGCTTCGAGAAGAACCTCTTTTATTTCCGAACGCGAGTCTACCTCGACCTCGATCAGAACGGGCTCAATGATCTCTCCGTTGCGCAAGCCCTTTTCGAGCTGCTCGCTCCTGTCAACCACAATGACATTCCTCCAAAATATCACCGCCAGACGGCTATCCTCTACTACATCAGTTCGCTCGCCGACATGGTTCCGAGCCGTCTCTCCGCATTGAACCAGCCGACGTTTCTCAACAGATATCAGGATCTGTTGGCGTTCCTTCGCTACTACAGGATGAAGCTGCTCAGTCAGCCTTTGCCGGAACCATCGGAACTGATGGACTACGCCCGCGCAGAGCACTTCATCGACCTGTGCGATACCATCCTGTTCGGCAACAAGCTGGAGGCAATCAATTCGGTTCGTGACGAATATCTGCGTCGCATCGCCGAATTGCGCAAGCGTCAGGTCCTCACCAATTTCCTGGCCCAGCATCCCGGCATACAACACAAGGCGGGCGCGCCGCTCGGCGGTACGTTCATCGTCGTCTATCATGGCGATGACAGGCGCGACGCAACGCCGAAGGGGATCCGGAACAGGGCGGAGGCGATTCTCGCCGAGACCACCAAGGAAGACGCCCCCGATCGCTCGACTGGGACCGACGACCGGGACCTGCCGACCGACATCGAAGTCGTCGCACATCGTCGCGTCTCTGGCATCGGCACGCTGCCAAGCGATGAACTGCTCGAGGCCATCACCCGCATCGGCAGCAACCGGGCACTGGTGGGTAACGCCGATGTCGAACTGCTGATCGGCTCGCTGACCGGCAAGATCCCGTTGGGCGGCTATCACCCGCGTCCCGGCTTTGACGACAGATCGATCCGCCTGATTGCCAAGACCGTCAGCGCCCAGCCGAACGGCGTGGTGATCGCCGATTTTTACCTGCCGTACCGGGTATCGGGCGAAGGCTTCGCGGTGAACTACGTCCTTCCGAAGGAGCCGCCCGTCTTCACCATCGGTATAGGATGCACGACCGGCAAAGGGGTTGCCGACGTCTCGATCGAAGTCAGGGGCGGGGTTGCTCCGTATGACGTTGCCGTCAACGACCGGGTATACAGAGCGTTGATCAACCCGCTGCCGCTGCAGGCCGGCAAGCACAAGCTCAGGGTCCGCGACGCCGACGGCACCGAGGCTACCGAGCAGGAGATCACCGTCGCCGACGAGCTCGTTCTGGAGGGAGTCAGCTTTGATTGCATCGGTGAGCAATTCGTTGCCGTCGTCGCCATCAAAGGTGGCACGGTGCCGTTCCGGGTCGATGGCGACCTCATTACCGGCACCACCTATACCACCAAGCCGGCGCCGAGCGGTTCGACAGTCCAGATAGAGGTCGTCGACAGCCGCGGCTGCTCGGCCACGATAGAGCTTACCCACGAGTGCGTTGTCATCCCGCCACCCACCTTCACGGCTGACGTCGCCTGCACCGGCCAGAACGACATGGCCCCGGTCACCATTACGGTGCAGGACGGCACGGCGCCGTACGAAATCAAGGTCGACAACGCCGCCTACCAGCCCCTGAGCAGTCCGCTCTCCCTCGCGGTGGGGCAGCACAGCCTCAAGCTCCGCGACAGCGCCGGGGTCGAAACCGTCGCCCAGTCGGTCACGGTCGCCACCCAGATCAGCATCAGCGCTCCGAAATTCCACTGCAACGACGATGGCAGCTACACCGCAACGGTCGACATCGGTGGTGGAACTCCACCCTACGAGGTCAACGGCACGCTCTTTGCAGGTGGCGCCTTCACCACCGATCCGACACCCAGCGGCAAGCAGGCCAACATCGACATCCGCGACGACAAGGGCTGCACCAAGAGCATGGGCGTCATCCACGAGTGCGAGCCACCCTGCGATCTCCCGTGCGGCGGTGTCTTCATTCGCCGCGGTCACCGCTTGTGGATGCCCGACCCCGGTACCGTAACGAAATACCTCAAGTACGAACTCACCAAGCTATCGTTCGTGATCTGGACAGAGTCGGGCAACGCCTTCGATCTGGGCGGTGAAATCGAACCGCTCCTCCAGGCAACGCCCGGCCAGCTGACCCCTGGCAGGTTCCCGGGGACGGTCAGGAAGTGGCTCAAACAGATCAACGAACTGATCGGCAACAACCCGGATCTGTCGCGGCCTGGCGGCCCCCAATGGCTTGAAACCTCCTACGAGGCCTCAGATCCGGGCCGGCTCGGCACCCTCTGGATCGATCACTTCGAGTGCCTGCCGTTCGAGATCAAGATGAATGTCCTCATCGAGTACCGACACCCCAATGGCGACGGCACCCTCAGGGAAGAGAAGCTGTTCATCTACACGCCCGATGGGGGCACTCAGATCATCGTCGACGGCAAGGAATGGATCAGGATACCGCCGTTCGAGGGGCTGACGTGGAACAAGTGCCCCCCGGTCTCGGGTCCCACGCCAATCTGCAACCGGCCCGATATAACGCTGACCGTCAAGACCGAGCAGGATGGTGCTGCGCTTTGGGCGACCGTCATCGCGGACCCCGACCCCGGCCTCACCTGTCTCTGGGAGGTCCAGGACGCAGACCCGGCACTCGGCCACTCCAACCAATTCAAGACGACGTTCCTTCATTCTGGTCAGAAGCGCATAACCGTTACCGCGTTCACCAAGGACGGCTGCGACGTCTCTGAAACGATCTTCGTGGACGTTCGCTGATGTCGGCCGACCCCTCACACACCGTGATCCGTGCCGGGCCGGCCGTGCAGCATCATGTCATCCGGTGCCAGATCGTTGAGGTAAACCTTCCGGGCAGCGAAGCGGATGGTTTTGCGCTGCAGCGCCGGGTCGCCGGTCTGTGCCGCGATTGGCTCGGTCCGGCGCTCGAGGAGACGCTCGACCGTATCGCCCCGTCCGACGAATACTGGTCGATCGACAGCCTCGTCATCGACGCTGGATCGTTCTCCGCCGAGACCTTCGAGCGCGATTTCGTTGGCGCGGTGACCGAGGCGCTGAGACGCGAGATCGACGACCGCGCGGCAGGACGCGGCGGCACCTTGCAGCGCCGCGACGGCCCAATCGGCGGCTGGTCACACCCAACCGCCGACGGCGCGGACGCTGCCGGCGGGATCGAGCGACGGACGGGTGCCCAGTTCCTCAACCGGGCGTTCCTCCACTTCCTCGCGACCGGCACGCTGCCATGGTGGGTTCGTTTGCCCAATGGGCAGTCGCTCGAGGAGGCGATGACGGCGTCCTGGAACGGTATCGCACCCATGACGGGGACCGGCCGCGCCCTGCTGGCGGCGATCACCGCGCCCGCCATGCGCATCCGCCTGGTGCGGCAGTTCTCACCATCCTTCCTCGATGCCCTGTTGCGGACGGCTGCGCCCGAGGCGGTCGCCCTTGTCCGCAATCTCCTCGCCGAGATGCAGCGGCTTCCGGTTCCGTCCGACATGGTTCGACAACTCGGCGAAGAACTGTGGCAGGTCGTTACTCTCGAAGCGGCAGCGAGCAGAGGGCCGGCTGCCACAGAGGCCGTCACCGAATGGGTGCACGATGCGTTGGCGGAAACCGGGCCGCGGCAGCTCCCGGCACCGGCCGTCCGGAGCCTGCGCGCCACCGTGGGACTGCGGACGCGATCCGATGAAACGCCGGGGCAAGCCATAGCACCGCGTCCGATGGGCGGCCCGAGCGAGGAGGCAGGCGCATCGCTCGAACTCGAAGAGGGTATCTTTGTGGAATGCGCCGGGCTGATCCTGCTGCACCCGTTCCTGCCGCGCCTGTTCGAGGCACTGGGCATTGCGGTGGACGGCGCCCTCGTTCAGCCGGGTCGGGCGCTCTGCCTGCTGCATTTCCTCGCCGCCGGCGAACGACGGCCCCCCGAATATGCGCTGGTCCTGCCAAAACTCCTCTGCAACTTGCGGCTTGAGGAGCCAACCGATGCTCCCGTCGAACTGACGACCGCGGAGGAAGACGAGTGTCGCGCTTTGCTTGAGGCCGTCATCGGCCATTGGGGCGCGCTTGGCGACGCCTCTGTCGATGCCCTGCGGGGCACTTTTCTGGTGCGCCCCGGGAAGCTCTCGCGCCGCGGCGACGACAACCTGCTGCAGGTCGAGTCGCTGGACTTTGACGTCCTCCTCGGCCAGCTACCGTGGGGCCTCAGTATGGTTCGACTACCGTGGATGCGCAGGTCTCTCCTGGTGGAATGGATGAATTGAAAGGGCGATGAACGGTGTTCCCTAGCGCGATCAAGACCAGTGCCGAGAAATCCTCGACCACCTCTGCCTCGGTAAGCCAGGCAGCGCGCCAGCCCTTCATTGCCCGCAAGGACAGCGGCGGCTTCTTTGGCCGGCATAGTTCCGTCCCCGCAGTGCAGATGAAGATGACCGTCAACACGCCGGGCGATAAGTTCGAGCAGGAAGCCGACCGGACGGCAGACCGCGTCATGCGCATGCCTGTGCCCACGGAAAAACTTCAACGCCGGCAGGACGACAAGCTCCAGCGCGCAGGGATGCCCGATGACAAACTCCAGAAGGCGCCGGCGGAGGAGAAAAAGCTACAGCGCGACGCGGCGGCCGGCGCCAGCAGCGGCGGCGCGACCCCTGTCGTGGCCGGCAACGTGCAATCTGCCATCCAGAACAAGACCACCGGCGGCGAGCCGCTTTCGTCCGACGTGCGCGACCATATGGAGCCTCGATTTGGCGCCGATTTCTCCAATGTGCGCATCCATCGCGACGCTGAATCGGCAAGCCTCAACAATCAGCTCAGTGCCCGCGCCTTCACCTACCAGAACCACATCTTCTTTTCGCGCGACCAGTACCAGCCGGGGGCGAGCGAGGGGCAGCATCTCCTCGCCCACGAACTCACCCACACCATCCAGCAGGGCCACGCGGTTCAGCGCAGCCCCCAGGTCAGCACGGCCGCAGCAACCCCTGCCGTGCAGCGCCTTGGCGTCCAGGACGCCTTGGACAAGTTCGCCGAGTGGGCCTACGCCATTCCCGGCTTCCGGCTGTTGACGCTGGTCATCGGCTTCAACCCGGTCAACATGCGCTCGGCCGACCGCAATGCCGCGAACCTGTTGCGAGCGCTCATCGAGCTGATGCCGGGTGGCGCCTTCATCACCCAGGCGCTCGACAACCACGGCGTCATCAACAAGGCCGCGTCCTGGATCGAACGGCAGCTCGCCACGCTGGGCAATATCGGTGCCGGCATAATCGCGGCCCTGCGCAGCTTCATGGATTCCCTCAGCTGGACCGACATCTTAGATCTCGGCGGCGTGTGGGAACGCGCCAAACGCATCTTCACCGAGCCGATCGGCCGGCTGATCAGCTTCGCCACCTCAACGGCGACCGAACTGCTGAAGCTCGTCAAGGACGCGATCCTCAAACCCCTCGCTGCGCTGGCCCAGGGCACTCGTGGCTATGACCTGCTATGCGCCATCCTCGGCGAGGATCCGGTCACCGGCGAGCCGGTGGCACGCACGGCCGAAAACCTGCTCGGCGGCTTCATGAAGCTGATCGGCCAGGAGGAAATCTGGGAAAACATCAAGAAGGGCAACGCCATCGCGCGCGCCTGGGCTTGGTTCCAGAGCGCACTGTCAGGCCTGATGGGCATGGTCCGCACTGTTCCCGGCAGGATCGTCGCGATCCTCACGTCCCTGACCTTTGTCGACATCATCACCATCGCCGGTGCCTTCGGCAAGGTCGTCAAGGCTTTCCTCACCATAGCCGTCGAGTTCGTTACCTGGGGCCTGACGACGATCTGGAACCTGCTCGAGATCATCTTCGACGTCGTTAGCCCCGGTCTCATGGGCTACGTCAGGAGGACCGGTGCCGCACTCAAGGGCATCCTCAAAAATCCCATGCCCTTCCTCGGCAACCTGGTGCGCGCCGGAAAACTCGGCTTCACCAACTTCGCCGACCGCATCGGGACCCACCTCAAGGCCGGCCTCATCGACTGGCTCACCGGCTCGCTCGAAGGCGTCTATATCCCCAAGGCATTGAGCTTGCCCGAACTCGGCAGGTTTGCCCTCAGCGTCCTCGGCATCACCTGGGCGCAGATTCGCGGCAAGATCGTCAAGGCACTCGGCCCCAACGGCGAAAAGATCATGCAGGGGCTGGAGCTCGCCTTCGACGTGGTCAAGGCGCTGGTCGTCGGCGGCGTCGGGGCGGCATGGGAGCTGATCAAGGGCAAGCTCACCGATCTCAAGGACCAGGTGACCAGCGGCATCATCTCCTTCGTTGTCGACTCGATCGTCAAGAAGGCCATCCCGAAGATCCTGGCGATGTTCATTCCGGGCGCCGGCTTCATCTCGGCGATCATCTCGATCTACGACACCGTGATGGTCTTCGTGCAGAAGATCTCCAAGATCATCCAGGTGGTGACCGCCTTCATCGACTCGATCGTCACCATCGCAGCCGGCAACATCACAGCCGCTGCCAACCGCGTCGAAAGCGTGCTCGCCGGCCTGCTGTCCCTCGCCATCAGCTTCCTTGCCGGCTTCCTCGGCCTCGGCAAGGTCACCGACAAGATCATGGGGGTGGTGCAGAAGATCCGCACCACCGTCGACAAGGCACTGGACGCCGTGATCGGCTGGATCGTCGGCAAGGCCGGTGCCTTCCTCGGCAAGGTCAAGGCGGGCGTCCAGCATCTCTTTCAATGGTGGAAGAAGAAGAGGTCGATCACCGTCGGCAACGAACAGCACACGCTAGAATTTGAAGGCGAGGGGCCTGGCGCACGCTTCGTGATCCGCTCCGCGCCGGAAAAGCCATCAAGTTTCCTGGATCGCAAATCCAAGGAGAAGCAGATTGAGGAGCCGAAGAAGGCCTCGTTCATCAAGAACAGCGTATCGCTTGAGGCAACAATTGACGAGGTCAAGCGGCGGCTTCCCAAAGAAGGCCAAGCGGAGTCCGGCGCAGCACCGTTGTCCGGCGCAGCGCGGAAGACGGCCGATGACAACATGGCCAAGATGGATGCAGCGATGGCATCCATAGGCACGAACATCAGCAGCGCCTTTGACGCGTGGGGCATCGACGGACAGAGCGACGTCGTCGGCGAACTCTCGCTCTCGCGTGGCAGCTTCTCTCGCACGGACAAAGCCAGGCTTGCGGCGCACCACCGTGAGCACGCGGCGGGACTAAGGGTCGAGGGTAAGGCTGTTCCCCCCAAGGCTCTCAACCCCAACGGTACCTTCAAGCCGGGCGCTGAACTGGCTCGGCGGCATGTCGTATCGTCGCAGGATATGATCGACCACTACAAGGAGACGCTGACGGGCAAGAGAGTCCCCGAGGCATCTCTCCTTCTCCTGGAGCGTGCGTCCATTCCTGCGGCGCGGGTCCAGGTCGAGAAGCGCACCACCAAGGGGGTTGAGGCGGCTGCCAGGCAGCGCTACCAAGGCTTCTTCTCCTACGCAAACAATCTCTTCATTGGCAACGCCTCGACCAATAGCTCGCTCGGACGATTGCTCGACCCCCACCACCCCGGTCTCGTCGGGGCACAGGCGCTTGATGATCACGTGGCTCGGATCAAGCGGGAGTGGTCGTTCGGCAACCTTAAGGTTTCGGGGATGACCACCAACGACTCGGTTCAGACAGAATGAGGGGCAGCGAGATGCAAACCGACTACAGCGGTCAGTACAGCCCGGCGAAAGGCACGCGCGAAGATCTTTCGAGCGAAAGGCGCAGCGACCCCGAGGTAGCGGGTGACCTCGCCGGAAACATCGACCCGTCCGTGCTCAACCTGGTACTTGCCACTGATTGGGTGAAGGGGGTGATCGCGAACAGCCTAAGAGCCTATCTGGGCGGCTTGGGGCCTATCGAGATCGAACCCCTAACCTGCGCCGATGATCAGAGCTGGCTTGCGCGGCTCATCCGGCGCCATCAGCCCAAGCTGGAAGAACTCGCCGTACTGATGTTGGCGATGCTACCGCATGTGGAGCCTTGGGCAATCGAGACCTTGGTCAAGCAGCATTTGCCGGAGGGCGGGGAGTTTCCGGAGTTCGGCGGCGTGAGGGGTGCGCAGCTTCGCAGCATAATTCCGACAGGCGAGACTGCGCAGTTCGTGCTCGGTGGCCAGGACATGGAGCGTCGCATCATCATCCAGCGAATGCTTAGTGCGGACCATTGGTTCGGATGGGCAGGCATTATGCGACTCGAGTCGGTGCGCGAAGGCGAACCCGTGATGAGCGGCCGACTCATTGTCGATCCCGAAATCGTCGAAGAGATCACCATCGGCCAGGTCACGCGGCCATCCTTCGGCGTCGATTTCCCGGCCGAGTACATCGAGACCAAGATGGACTGGGAGGATCTCGTCCTCCATCAGGGCACGCTGTCGCAGATTCGCGAGATCGAGAGCTGGATCAAGCACAACGATACGCTGCTCAACGACTGGGGGATGGGCAAGAAGATCAAGCCCGGCTATCGGGCGCTGTTCTACGGGCCGCCGGGCACCGGCAAGACGATGACGGCGATGCTGCTCGGAAAGCACACCGGCAAGGACGTGTTCCGCATCGATCTGTCGCGTGTCGTGTCGAAATACATCGGCGAGACCGAGAAGAACCTCTCCCGCCTGTTCGACAAGGCGGAGAACAAGAACTGGATCCTGTTCTTCGACGAGGCCGACGCGCTGTTCGGTAAACGCACCGATATCCGCGACGCACACGACAAGTATGCGAACCAGGAAGTGGCGTTCCTGTTGCAGCGGATCGAGGCCTATAATGGGGTGGTCATCCTGGCTTCCAACCAGCGCGCCAATATCGACGATGCCTTCGTGCGCCGGCTGCAGACCATCATTCAGTTCCCGATGCCGCGCCCCGAAGAGCGTTACGAGATCTGGCTGAAGACCTTTCCCTCGCAGATCGCCATTGCCGATGACATCGATTGGCGGCACATCGCCGCGCGCCACGAACTCTCCGGCGCCGGCATCCTCAACGTCACCCACTTCTGCGCCATCGACGTGCTCGCCAAACAGTCGCTGCGGATGGACTTGAAGGGGCTCGAGGCCGCGATCCAGCGAGAGTTTGTTAAGGAAGGGAGGATCCTCTAGACGTGGGGACATCTATCTCAGCCGTAAGACAGTTGCAGCGATGGCGATGTCACATTGTTCGACGATGTGCGAATGAAGGCGACATCCCATGAATCAGGAAAGCGTGCCCTACGCCGCCCCCATCGCGCGGTGCCGAACCAGGCGGCATCGCGGTCTCCGCGCCTACGAGAACCGTAATTTCTCCCGATCTGATTTTTCGCAGAAATTTCTCCGGCCGGCCTTTACTCGACTGCCAGAGCGGGTGTTCAGATAGGAACACCCGCGAATTGTAGGCACTCTTTGCTGACAAAAGCATGAATGTATCCCGGCAATCTCTTACCTACTGCTTGCATTGATCGCGAGGTCGATCCCGTGACACCTGTCCGAAATGGGGGGCAAGCGGATTTGTGCTCGACAGCTTCATACGGCACTGAAATTACAAGTCTCTGCGCAATGAGGCTCCCGCAACCACGCTGCGGCACGTCGACAAGGTAACATAGCGTACAATCGGCGGGCGGGACGCGAGGGATTTGAACTGGGCATACGAGTGTAAGCCGCTGGCCTTGGGATAGGCCTTTCAACCAATCGCAGGAATCGTTGGTTGCGTGCCCCCGCAACCAACGTAGGACTAAAGAACCACGGTAATCCAATGCGTTACCGGGTTTTCGTGTGGCCTCCATATCGCTGCTGCAATCCTCTCTCCAATAAAATCAGCTACTTAATTTCGCAGGTGCAAATCGGGTTGGCCAACCCCCGCAACGAATTGCGATACGGAAGATCGGCTGTTCTCGACGTCAACAGTCGAAATGCTGGCAAAGAGTGCATCGCAATGGGCATAACCATTGCTCATATAAGTTCGCTCCAGCTTCTTGCTGAAGCGCATTTTTGATTTCGCCAACATCTCAGAGCGGGCGATGTGATGCTTTATGGAATTGTACCGGCCACGCGCGACTGCTGAAACCATGCTGGAACCGGCTATCGTCTATTTGCGGATGACGGACGAAAGAGCAAAGGCGGTCAACGTGTCCCGCACTCCGGGCATTTCGGCGATTTGCTGCCAAATTTGCCTGATACGGTCAGCCTCTGCCGATTCGACGCGCACCAGAAGGTCGAAGTCTCCGGTCATTACGTCGCATGCCACCACTTCGGGTATTTTGCGCAAGGCTTGCAGGACGTCACCACCTCGCATCCGGTCATGTCGATACACAAACATAAGCGCGGTGGTCAGGTGCTCTTTGCTGCTGCCGTCACCGGTGACAATCGTGTAACCCTTGATAAACTCTTCTCGTTCCAGCCGTTCAATCCGCACCCGGACCGCGTTGCGCGACAGGTTCACTTTCGCTGACAGATCCGCATGAGAGATCCGCGCATTGGCCTTGAGCTCCGCAAGTAATTGGTCGTCGATACGGTCAAGAAGATATTTCATAGTGCTGCAGCGCCAGGCCCTTAACTGAGAAGGTCGGGTGTTACCGATTCATACGCTATCAGAGCAATTTCGGGGAGGGTGCTTCTGTCTTTCTGGCTCGCGTGACGCCTTGATGCCGAGGACATCACGAAGCCGGGCAAGGCCTCTTTCTCGTTTGCAGCCAACGGTCGGACCTCCTGGTATCCGCTTAAGAGTGCACTGGCCCGACCCTCGTCCAGCGCTCCCGTCGGATCGGTCGTCCAACCGACAAGCACATCGGCGACTTCCGACACAAGTGCATCGTCGTGGCGAAGCCTGAAGTTGATGACCCCACTCACGTCATCGCCTAAAAAGAAGACATTCTCATGGACCAGCGCTCCGTGAACTGACCCCATCGGAAGATCGGTCAATGTCCTTTTTGGCCTCCGCTCCAGGGTTGTGTGGATCCTGGCCAGCGTGCGTCCGAGATTTTCGCATTTGGCTTGGCTGGCATTGGGCGTCGATGAGCCGGGGAGGAAGCTGACTGTGGCGACGAGCCGGCCGGCGGCCTGGCAAGTGGCATGACCGTCAATGGTGCGAAGGGGTTTCGGACAGGGGACGCCCTCACGGTGCAGGGCATCCATGGTCCGGAACGCGCGTTCGAGATCCAATGGTTCGGCGCCGTTTTCAAACAGCGTGACGATGAAGTGACCTTCTTTCGCGCAGAAGAGGTAAGTTGTCTCCGTGTCACCGTCGGCGATGCCGACAATGGACGACAGCGACGTCAAGCCATAGGCTTCCGCAATCGCGTGGCAATCCGCATCAGAAAGCTCCGTAAAAACAGCCATATTTCAAATCCTCAGGCTGTTGAGCCCAGTGTTACATTTGCAAACTCGGCGCTGTGTTCGAAAAGCGCGTCAACCTGAAGAGGCGTGAGGATGCCCTCCTCTTCAACGATCTGACGCAGCTCTCGCCGCTCGGCCAGTGCCTTCTTTGACAGGGCGGCGGCTTTTCCATAGCCGACGAGCTTGGCCAAAGGCGTTGCAAGCACCAGCGATTGGTCCAAAAGCGCCTTGCAGCGCTCGCCGTCCACTTCGATCCCATCCACGCAACGGTGCTTAAAGATCTCCATGCCGCGCGTCAGCATACGCATGGACTGAAGGATATTAAGGATGATCACCGGCTCCATTGCATTGAGCTGCAATTGGCCGGCACTCGCAGCGAGTGTCACGGTCAGATCGTTACCGATGACCTGAAATCCGATCTGGTTCATCATCTCGGGTATAACGGGATTGACCTTGCCTGGCATGATCGACGAGCCGGCCTGGACAGGCGGAAGTCTGATCTCTCCAAACCCTCCGCGAGGCCCACTGCTCAAAAGCCGAAGATCGTTGCAAATCTTGGTAAGTTTCACGGCAATGCGTTTTAAAACGCCTGAGAACGAAACGAATCCTCCGGTATCGGACGTTGCTTCAATCAGGTTTCGGGCGGGAATGACCTGGAATCCAGAGATCTGCTTGAGGTGCAGGCATGCCGCATTCGAAAAGCCGCGCGGAACGTTGATGGACGTGCCGATGGCTGAACCGCCCAGATTGACTTCGCTCAGAAGTTTTGAGGAGGACTGAACAAGCGAGATGTCTTCGTCGATCAACTCGGCAAATGCTTCGAATTCCTGACCAGACGTCATTGGAACGGCGTCTTGCAACTGTGTGCGGCCAACTTTCAGCGCTGTCGCATATTGCGATCCCTTTGCCCGGAAAGCGTCCCGCAAGGTCACTTGCGATGTGATCAGCGCGTCGCAGGCACGAAGGATCGTCACACGCAAGGCCGTCGGATAGACATCGTTTGTCGATTGCGAGAGGTTCACGTCATCGTTCGGGTGGAGTGTGGCGTAGTCGCCGACATTGCCTCCTAGTTTCAACAGAGCAAGGTTCGTAACCACCTCGTTGACGTTCATGTTGGTGGACGTCCCCGCGCCGCCCTGCATCATGTCGACGGGGAAATTATCGACGATGTCCTTCAATTCGATAAGATCGTCGCAAGCTTCCGAAATCGCAGCGGCCTTTTCCGCGGTTAAAAGGCCGAGATCCCGGTTGGCGAGCGCTGCGGCTTTCTTGACCATCGCCATCGACTGGATGAGCTCGGGAAAATCCTTGAGACGAAGGCCCGAAACGTCGAAATTGAGTTCTGCCCTTCGGGTGTGAACGCCATAGAGCACATTTGCTGGGATCGGAAGCGAGCCGATCAGATCAGCTTCAATACGTTCGATGCTCATTCCATTTCCCCTAATCTATAAGCCCTGCATGACGCATGGCCTCGTCGATGGCCTGCGCAACCGGCAAACTGACGTCAACCATCGGCAAGCGCAGGTCGGGACGAATGACGCCCAGGCGGGCCAACGCGTATTTCGGGCCGGCTGGGTTGGTCTCAAGAAACAGCGCGCGATGAAGTGGCATCAGCTGATCTTGCAGCACCAGGGCAGCCGCATAATCTCCCGTCAGGCAAGCGTTCTGAAACTCAGCGCAAAGGCGGGGGGCGACGTTCGCGGTGACAGAAATGCAACCGTGGCCGCCATGGGCCATGTAGCCCAAAGCAGTCCCGTCCTCGCCGGACAGAAGATTAAAGTCCTTGCCGCAGGCCAGACGCTCAAGGGAAGGACGCAGAATGTTGCCCGTTGCATCCGTGACGCCAATGACATGTGTGCAATCGTTGAAAATCCGGGCGAGTGTTTCGACCTGGATATCAATGACACTTCGACCAGGAATGTTGTAGACAATGATGGGGATTGAAGCCTTTGCATCGATGGCCTTGAAGTGCTGGTAAATGCCTTCCTGGGTCGGCTTGTTATAGTAAGGCGAAACGATCAGCAGGCCATCGGCACCTGCTTGTTGCGCATGCTCAACGAAATCGATCGCTTCTGCCGTGCTGTTTGAACCAGCTCCGGCGATGATAGGCACCCGGCCTTTTGCTGCCTCGATCGTGACTTCGATAACAAGCTTATGCTCGGCGTGGCTCAGCGTCGGGCTTTCCCCGGTCGTGCCGCAGGGAACGAGGCCAGATGACCCCTCGGTGATCTGCCACTCGATGAGGCTGCGCAGGGCAGCCTCATCGATTTTGCCATCAGCGAACGGCGTGACGAGCGCGGTGATGGAACCTTTGAACATCTTTAAACTCCGAAAGCACTGATGAATTAGAAGAGAGGAAGCCGTGACGCCTATCGCTTCAGCCTGTTGATGCAGACGACCTTCGGCTGCGTCATGTCTTCATAAGCAAACCGCACGCCTTCGCGTCCCATGCTGCCGTATTTAAAGCCGCCAAACGGCATGGCATCGAAGCGATAATCCGAGGAGTCATTGATCATGACGCCGCCGGCATCGATCTGGCTGGCAGCATCCAGCGCCGCATCCAGATCATTGGTGAAGATACCCGCGTGGAGGCTATATTCCGGGCTGTTTGCCAGTTCGATCGCATCGCTAAGCTCGTCAAACGCCTGCAAAATCACGATCGGTGCAAAAACCTCTTCGTTCCAGGCGTCGCAGGTCGCCGGAACGTTTTCCAACACTGTCGGTGGGTACAGGTTGCCCTTCGGTTCGTGACCGCAAAGAAGCTTGCCGCCTGCCTTGATCGCCCGATCGACCATGGTGGCAGCTCTGCCGACGGCCTTTTCCGAGATCATCGGCCCCACGTCCGTGTCAGCGTCAAGTGGATTTCCAGTCTTTAGCTTGTTTGTCCGGGAGACAAACTCAGCCTTGAATTTCTCGTAAATCGGCCGTTGGATCAGAATCCGCTGCGTGCCGATGCAATTTTGGCCTGCCGCCCAGTAAGCGCCGGAAATGCAACCCTCGACGGCAGCGTCGAAGTTGCTGTTTTCCATGACGATGACGGGGGCATTGCCGCCGAGATCCATGGCGAGCTTTTTGATGCCAGCGTTCCTGGCAATCGCTTCGCCGGTTGCAAAACCGCCGGTGAACGAAACCATGCGTACGTCTCCTGCCGAAACGAGGGCCTTGCCCAGTTCGGCACCACCAATGGCAACCGTAATCACTTCCTCCGGCAGGCCGCTCTCAATCAGCACATCCACAAGCTTGATGGCTGAAAGGGGCGTCAGCTCCGACGGCTTCAGCAACACGGCATTGCCCCCGGCAATCGCCGGCCCGAGTTTGTGAGCAACGAGATTGAGCGGATCATTGTAGGGTGTAATCGCGGTGATCACACCCAATGGTTCGCGAGTGTACCAGCCCTGACGAGACTCCGAACCGGCATAGGAATCAAACGGGATAACTTCGCCTGCGTTGCGCTTTGCTTCGTCCGCGGAGAGTTTGAGCGTGTTGATGCAACGCGTGGCTTCCTTGCGGGCCTGCGTGATCGTCTTGCCAGCTTCTCGTACGATGAGGAGGGCAAAGTCTTCCTTTCGGGCTTCGACGGCAGCGGCGGCCTTCTCGAGGATTGCGGAGCGTTCGTGGCGGGGGAGGGACCTTGCGATCCTGGCTCCGCGTTTGGCGCGGTCCAGCAATGCATCCAGGCAATCGGCACTCGTCCCGGTGACTTTTCCAACGATGCTGGCATCGAACGGATTGCTGACAATGATCTCGTCGACGGAGGTCGTCTTTTTAAGGGCAGCGTTCTGCATCATGCGGCCTCCTTCGCGGCGGTGGCATCCTGAGCATTATGGATGGCGACGATGTCCGACAGGAGGGCGTAGGCGGTCTCGATGCGGCCAGCACCAGGTCCGGTGATCGTGACAGAGCCAAGAAGCTCGGTGTTGAATGAGATCGCATTGGTCGCACCGCTCACGGAGGCAAGGGGGTGTTCGAGAGGAAGCTGCTTTGGCGATACGGTCCCCGTCACGCTTCCGTCAGCATTCCGGACAGCCGAGCCAATCAGCTTCCAACGGCTATTGGCCTTTGTCGCGTTCTCGATATCTGCGGCAGAAAGGCTCGAAATGCCCTGACAGGACACGTCTTCGGGCTTCAACTTGGCGCCAAGCAGCTCGTTTGCCAGGATTACGACCTTCAAACGAACATCGAAGCCTTCGACATCCGCGGTTGGATCTGCCTCTGCATATCCGAGCTCCTGGGCCTGCTTGACGGCCGAGCCAAAATCCAGTCCGCTTTCCATGCGTCCGAGAACGAAGTTGGAGGTGCCGTTGAGGATACCCTCAAAGCCTTTCAGTTCGGCTCCCGCAAGTGTCTTATCCGCCATGCGGATAACCGGTGTACCGCTCATGACGGAGCCTTCGTATTCGAACCGCACGCCGTTTGCCTGCGCGAGGGCTTTAAGTTCCTGAGCCGCAATCGCGACTGGGCCCTTGTTGGTGGTGACGACATGCTTGCCGGCTGAAAGTGCCCACCGGCAATGCGAGACAGCAGGTTCGCCGTCCTTCGGGTTTGTGAACGTGGCTTCAACAATGATGTCGGCAGGTGCCGTCTTGATAATCGTTTCGTTGTCCGCTTCCGCACTGCCGCCGGAAAGCTGCTCAAAGCCACCCTTACCAAAATTTGCTTCGACAAGCGTCTTTGCATCGAGTCCATTGGGGGAGATGACCGACCCGAGGTAGAGATCGCTGACGGCGACGATGTTCAGACGGAAGCCCAGATCGCGCTCCCAGAGCTGATTTTTCGTGGCAATAAGTTCGGCGAGCGCGCGGTTAACGCCGCCAAATCCGATAAGAGCGATATTGTAAACTGTCATGGAACATGGGTCTCCGGTGAAGGTTTAGTCTACGGGCACTTTCTGATATCGATCGCTCAGCGGGAACGGTGCAAACAGACCAAACAACCTCGCATTCTGCTCATTTGGCGACGTCTTTGCGTCCTGGATACGCAAAAAAGGTTCAGGGCCTCAGGTCAGGCCGACTTGATGCCGTCACGCATGCCGGCCGGTTCCATTGAGAGTTCGACTTACGCGGCAGATAGCTTCATCATCAGGATGCCAGCGACGATCAATGTCGCAGCCATCAGCCGCATTGCCGATGCGGGCTCACCGAGGATGGCGATGCCCAGAGCAAATGATCCAATCGCGCCAATCCCCGTCCAGACGGTATAGGCCGTGCCAAGCGGCAGAACGCGCATCGCATATGATAGAAGCACGCCGCTTCCCACCATTGCCACGACCGTCACGACAGACGGTACCAGCAGAGTGAACCCTTCAGACCGTTTCATAAAGAACGCCCATACGACCTCCAGGAGGCCGGCGATAAAAAGAATGATCCAATGCATAACGTTTCCCGGTATTTTTCAGCAGCCGGTTTCCATCAAGCAGATCGCCCGCACGCGATCTGCTTGATTCTTCCACGAAACTGAGAAGAAAATTACTAGCGCCCGAAGGTGTCATCGAGCGCATTTCTGATGTCTGCGATGAGGTCCTGCGGATCTTCGAGGCCAATGGATAGGCGCAGATGTCCATATTTCTGGAAGTTCTCCGGATAGCGTTCGGCGCCGCCCCGGCCGCTTCCGCCGACATGGACGATCAGCGTCTCGTCGTGCCCGAGCGAGACAGCCGAGGTGATCACCTTCAGGTTCGCAACGAAGCGGTTTTGCGTGTTCGGATCGCCATCGACCGCAAACGCCATCACGCCGCCATATCCCGCGCCGCCGAACTGGGCTTTCGCCAGCGCATGCTGGTCATGGCTTTCAAGGCCTGGATAGGTGACATAGGCAACGCGCTTGTCGGTTGCGAGATACTCCGCAATCACCTGGGCGGCGGAAAACTGCTGCTTCAGGCGCAGGGGAAGCGTGACCGAGCCGCGGGTGATCAGCCAGGCATTGAACGGCGAGATGGTTCCGCCGAGGTCAACGAGGGCATCAGCCTTAACGTGGTGGATAAGCGCCTTGGAACCGATGACGACCCCGCCCATCGCATCACCATGGCCGTTGATGTATTTCGTCAGCGAATGAATGACGAGGTCTGCCCCGAGTTCGAGCGGACGAAAGAAGGGGGGAGGCGTGAACGTCGAGTCGACCGACAGAAGCGCGCCGGCCTGCTTGGCGATCGAGGCCAGCGTTTTAATGTCGGCGACCTTGGTGGTTGGATTGGCGATGGTTTCGGTATGGATGAGCTTGGTGTTCGGGCGCACGGCAGCCTGGACGGCCTCCATGTTGCCCATGTCGACGAATGTCGCTTCGATGTTGTAGCGCTGCGGCAAAAGCTCAGCGAAAAGACGCCAGACAGCTTCATAGGTGACGTCGCCAACGATCACATGGTCTCCAGATTTCAGGAAAGTGAAGAACACGGCATGGAGGGCTGCAACGCCGGTCGCAAACACGGCGCTGTCCTCGCCGCCTTCCATGGCCGACAGCTTTCGTTGCAGGCAGATCTGATTGTGACCAGAATTGCGGGTGTAGGAGGGGGCTTCCGTGTCTGACCAATCCATGGTGGATGGATCCTCCGGTAGCAGATACGAATTCGCCATGACGATCGGGGTGCGGATAGCCCCAGATGTCTTGTCGATCTCGTTGCCGCCATGCACCGAAAGCGTGTTGAAGGATAGTGTTGACAGCTCGTGTTTATCGGGTCTCGACATGATGCACCTCTTGATGGTTGCCGCGTGTCAGCGGCGAACGGGAACGGAATTTTCCAGTTTCTGGAACAGTTGAGTAATGAGGAAAGTCAGCGCCACATAGAAAACTGTGACGAGGATGAGCGGCTCATAGACGAGCAATGTGTCCTGGCGGATCTTGTAGGCAGCGCCATAGAGATCCATGACAGTCACGGAAAAGACGATTGGCGTGGCTTTCAGCTGCAGGATGACTTCGCCGGCAAATGTCGGTAGGCCGATACGAATGGCGCGCGGTAACCAGATCCGCCGCAAGATCATCAGTGGCGACATGCCGACGGATCGCGCCGCCTCGAGCTCGCCTTTCGGAACTGCCAGCAAGGCTCCCCGCAAAATCTCGCCCTGATACGCCGCAAAGTTGAGTGTCAATGCGACCGCGGCGAAAAACAGGCCTTCGCGCATGATCGGCCAAAGAAAGCTAGTTCTGAGACCGGGAATGTGCGGCAGGTAAGTGCCAAGGCCATAGTAGATCAGCCAAAGTTGGATGAGGAGCGGTGTCCCGCGGAAGAACGTGCAGTAGCTTTTGGCGCTGAGACGAAGCAGACGGCTTTTGCTCACCTGCGCAATGCCCAAAAGGATTGCGATCGAAAAGCCGAATACGACAGAGATCACCAACAAGAGGCAGGTCAAGAACGCGCCGTTAAGGAGCAGCTCATGGTAAGGGATGATCCAGCTAAAATCCATGTGCGCCTCCTAATTGATCGGTCGCTGGCCGCGACGGAAGTAACCTTCAAGCGCAGAAAAAAGGATGTTCGAAACCAACGTGATCGCCAAATAAAGGACGGCTGCCGCCAGAAATAAGAGCATGTACTGCTTGGTATTGCTTGCGGCGACACGTGCGGCGAGCGCGAGTTCCTGATAGCCGACCACCGCAATCAAGGCGCTGTCCTTGATGACTGAAAGCCAAAGATTGGCGAAACCCGGAAGCGCGTTCGGGATAAGGGACGGCAGCACGATCCGGCGGAACTGTTGGCTGGGGCGCATGCCAAATGCCTTGGCAGCTTCCAGATGTCCGGTCGGGATCGAGAGGATTGCCCCGCGCAAGACCTCGGTCATATAGGCGCCTTGTACGAAGCCAAGCACGGCGACCGCAGCAACCAGCCCGTTGACCTGGACCGGGCCTATGCCGAGCCACGAAAGCAAGCGGTTCAACCCGTCAGTCCCGGCATAAAACAGGGCAACGATCAGGATAAGCTCCGGGACCGCGCGGACAACGGTTGTGTAGAACTGCAGGACCAGCTGAAGCGGCCGGAAGCCACTCAGTTTACCCAGCGCGCCGCACAGTCCAAGAGCCATGCCAAGCAGATAGGCGCCGAACGAAATCAGCAAGGTGGCGATCGCCCCTGTCAGCAAAACCCCGCCCCATCCGGGCGGCGTGATCGACAGCAGCTGAAATATTGAAGTCGAGGAATTCATGGGAAGCCTTCCACAAAGGGTGTGCGGGCTCGCCTCAGGAGCAAGCCCGCATGGCCTTTGGATCAATAAGGGTCGTAGTCGAAGTACTTCTTGTTGAATTCGGCATAGGTTCCGTTGGCCCGGATCGCCGTGATCGCACCGTTCAACTTCTCACGCAGTGCGTCATCTCCCTTGCGGATGCCGCCGCCGACGCCAGCGCCCAAAACAGCATCATCTGCAGGCACTGTTCCCTTGAACTCGCAGCATTCCTTGCCGAGGTCCGTTTTCAGAAATTCCTTTAATGGCCCAGTATCGGAAAAGCTGTAGTCGATCCGGCCAGCAGCCAGATCCTGGTAGGCTTCATCGACTGTCGCGTAGCTCTTTTCTGTCGCAATATCGGAAAAGTGCTTCTTGAAATATGCAGACTGGGTGGTCGACACGGCGATACCGACGGTCTTGTCCTTGAGCTGCTCAGGTCCAACACCAAGGCTGCCATCCTTGGGTCCGACCAGACTTGCCTTCGATGAATAATACTTGTCGGTGAAATCGATGCGCTTCTTACGCTCTTCGGTGATCGACATCGAGGACCAGATCACGTCGATCTTGTTGCTTTCCAGCGCCGGGATCAGGCCGTCCCAGGCGACGTCGACAATCGTGCATTTTTCCTTGAGCTGTGCGCAGACCGCATCCATGAGATCGATTTCCCAGCCGATCGATTTGCCGGACGCATCCTTGGTCGTGTACGGAGGATATGCCTCGTTCACGATGCCGAATCGGATTTCGGCATTGGCTTGGCCGGCGAGCATCAGTGCTGCCAGGGCAATTGTTTTTCCCAGGTGCTTCATCTTCAAGTTCCCTTTTTCTGTTGGGTTGGTTGGTGTTTAGTGCGAACCGGCTGCAACGAATTCCTTGCAGCGAGCGCTCGTTGGCGCACCGAAGACCTGTGCCGGCGGGCCGACTTCCTCGACCTGGCCCTGGTGCAAAAACATGACGCGTGTCGAGACATCGCGCGCAAACTTCATTTCATGAGTGACCATCACCATCGTGCGTCCCTCTTCGGCAAGACTGCGGATGACCTTGAGGACTTCGCCCACCAGCTCCGGATCGAGCGCCGACGTGGGCTCATCAAAGAGCATCACGGCGGGATCCACGCACAGGGCGCGGGCGATGGAAGCGCGCTGCTGCTGGCCGCCGGACAAAAACGCTGGATAGGCATCGCGCTTTTCGTAAAGGCCGACCTTGGCCAGCAGGGCTTCGGCCTTTTCGACGGCAACCTTGCGATCCACCTTGAGCACGTGCACCGGCGCTTCGATGACATTTTGAAGAATTGTCATGTGCGGCCAGAGATTGAAGCTCTGGAACACCATTCCGAGACCGCTGCGTAGCCGCTCGATTTGCCGCCAGCTGGCCGGATGACATTTTCCATCCCGGCTTGTGCGGAACTCGACATCTTCCCCGTTGATCTGGAAGCTCCCCTGATCCGGGATTTCCAGGAAATTGATGCAGCGTAAAAACGTGCTCTTGCCCGAGCCCGACGATCCGATGACGGTGACAACGTCGCCCTTATTGGCCGAAAGGCTGACGCCTTTGAGAACCTTGTGCGCTCCATAGCTTTTGTGAACGTCTTTCACCAAAAGCGCTGGTGTAGCGGATGATGTGACGGATAAAGCGTGCATGTCTTCCTCCCGATATTGCGGCGATTGCCTGGCGTTGTGCAGGCAAAGCTACGCCATCGCCGCGTCACCGCAGCGACAAACTCAAATGATCTCTCGATAACCAGGCGCCGCCCACAGACAGCCGTTCACGCAACGCCGAAAAGTTGCACGTCATAGAACTGGACTGATTTATGTATTCAGCAGAGTAGAACTACACGATGCCGATCGTCTGCCGCTTGATCTCGCACTGCGGCGCAAGGCTCCTCAGGCCTCTCTCCAACATATTCCCCGCCTCCTCAAGCGCCTCCTCGGGCATGGTCCCCAAGCTTTCCAAAATGAACCACATGCGGCCGCCAATCGCGTCCAGCCGGGTCCGGGTTCCCTGTCGCCAGTTCCAACGCCGGCACGTTACACCAACATCATCGCGCCAGATGACCTCGCCCTTCGACGGGCGTTCGATGATCGCCTCGCCGTTCATGGTTGTGTCGAACGGTTCGGTTCCGTCTGAAACCGACAAGCGCGGAGCCCCGACATAGGCGTCAAAATTCTCGCCGCCGACCGGAATTGCGAAGCGCAGGCTAACGGCATTGTAGAGATCGACGATCGGGTTGATGGAGGGAAGTCGTCCATCTTTCTCGACGCGTTTCTTCAATGCCTGGGCAGAGCAGGGTGTGCGGTTCGGCTTTGCGCCAAAACGGGTATAAACTTCGCCCCAGCTAGCCAAATGGGCCTCCGACCATTGCGGTCCGCCTGCACGCGCAAAATCACAGGCTTCTTCCAGGATGTCCCTTGCCATAGTGCCTTGCGTCGCGGCGCTGGCATGAACGAGAATGCTGACGGCCCGGAAATCCGGGGCAATCGCGGCAATTCCTGTTTCGATGATCGGAAATTCCAACATGCCACTAGCTCTCACTGACCAATCTAGTCTATAATACCGACCATGGAAAAGAAAGTCAATATATCGACCGAGACGGTAGCCGATGTTGAACGCGTCAGCGCAACCGTGTCTCAAAATATGAAATTGTTCCGTCGCCAGAACGGCTTGACCCTCGACGAGCTCTCGCGAAAATCCGGTGTGAGCAAAGGTATGCTCGTCGAAATCGAAAAAGGGTCGGCCAATCCGAGTATCGCCACGCTTTGTAGGGCCGCCACGGCGCTTGGCGTATCGGTCGCCGATTTCGTTGGTGTCGCTTCGAGCGTGCCGGTTCGAATTGTTCTTCCAGAGGACGCTTCGACGCTGTGGCATGGTCCAAAGGGGGGAACCGCGACGCTGTTGGTCGGTACGCATGGGCCTGACGAGATCGAGCTCTGGCGCTGGACGATGTTTCCCGGTGAAATCTTCGAGTCGCCCGGCCATTCACCAGGAACGCTTGAGCTTCTAAACGTGGAAATTGGTGAGCTGACCTTGCGGCTCGACGAGAGTGAACATGTCCTCCAGGCAGGGTCGTCGGTTCTGGCCCGCACGGAAGACAGGCACGCCTACCTGAATTGCGGAAACAGCGAGTTGCGGTTTGTGATGGCGGTGGCAGAGCTGCAAAGACCGCGTGTAAGGACAAGCCTCTAGACGCGTCCGATAGCGGGCAAAGGTTGCTTGTCATCTTCGCTCCAGACGGGTCTATGCATGGGTGCGAAAGACCCCAAGAGTGATGGGGGGAATCCCAGTCGCGCTTGATCGGGGTGGCCCCATCAAGACAAGATCCATGGCCCGATAGTGGCATAAATCAACCGAACGCCTGCGATGACAAAAAAGGCTGCGAGAACGCCGTCGATCCATCGCTGCGCTTTTTGATAGACACGCGAAACCGATGGGAGCGAAAACACGATCGCGTATCCCCCGAAAATCACCACGGCCAGAAACGCACACCCGAGCATGATGACAAAGGGCATGTAAGCGGGCGTGCCCGGCTGCAGGCCGAGAGAAATTGTTGCAATCCAGCCCACGATGGCCTTCGGATTGGCGATATGCAGGGCGATCCCGCGCCGATAGATCTTGCCCAACTCCGTGCGGGACAGCGCCGCCTCCGGCGGTGCAGAAAGGTCTTTTCCGGCAAGCGCGGAGCCGGCAAACCGTGCGCTGAGATAGAGCAGATAGCAGCCTCCGATGAACTGGATGAGATTGAGAGCACTTGGCCAGGCTTTCAATACCGTCGCCACGCCAGTCGAGGCCAGAACCGCCCACATCCAGGAGACAGAGACGACGCCTGCAGCCAGTGCAAGCGCTGCGACACGGCCCCGGCTCATGGCAGTATTCATGATGGCAAGATTGCTCGGTCCCGGACTGGATGCGGCCAGAACGTAGGCCGAGAACGCCATTATCAGGGGAGTGCCCACCGAGGGATCGATGACCATGGCTATCTGCCCACCTTCTTTAGATTGTGTTTCATCTGGATGGGCTGATCACATCGGCTGGAAGCTGCTTTAGCACTGCCAAGACCCCGGACCGCGCATCCTCGGACAGTGACCTGATGGGCAGGGGAGGTGAAGCATGGCATATGACCAATGCCTCCGCCAAAGCATAGACAACCCGCAGGCTGGAATACCGTTTAAACAGAGCCCAGAGCGGCTCGAGGCTGGCATCGATCCTGCGTGCCTCGGCCGCATCGCCCCTTTGTGCAGCCCTGACGATCCTTAAACAGACCTCGGGAAGAAGTCCGCCAATGACACTGTACCACGTATCGGCACCTAGAATGAGCGCCTCGGTGCACTGCGCGTCTCCACTGTAGCCGATCGAAAAGCCGTCTGGAACCAGTGAGCGCTGGTCCTCCAGATGACGCTGGGTTTCAGCCGGGTCAAAACCAGGGTTTTTGATGGCGATGATCCCGGGCACCCGAGACAGCCTTTCGACCAAGGCGGACGTGAACCGGAAATGCGTAGTCCCGGGATTGTCATAGATACAAATCGGCAAACCGGATTCGGATGCGACTGTTCGGAAATGCTCGAACACCTCATCCTCGGTCAAAGGTGCGTACGACACCGCAGACAGCAAACCGGCTGTCGCACCGATCGCTTTCGCATCTATCGCATGTTGCACGGCTTCATCCGTCCTCAGCGCTCCAATCCCGACCAATAAAGGAATATCAGCACCGACTTTATCGACGGCCACCTCAATCGCGCATTGGCGCTGTTGGCGCGATAGGAACATGTAAGTGCCCGTGCTTCCCAACAGGCCAATAGAATCGACTTTTGCCTCCATCAAGCGCGCAAGTAGTTTTTCCAATGCGGGCTCATCGATATTACCGTCGCGATCAGCGGGGGTGATGGGAAAAGCGGACAAACCGCGCAGGAAAGTCATTGTGTCTCCAACTCTTTGGCCGATGAACTGTAAGCCGACGGTCCGGCGTTGATGTCATTTACATTGCCAACTGGCCTTCGATATAGCGCCACTTCTCGTCAATGTTGCCAGTCCAGTTAGCTTTTGGCGATGCGAGGTCCGGCCTCGCAAAGGGGGAGGCGCGGGACTGTTAAGTCTTTCCGACTTGGAATTCACGCTAACGTCATGCGAAATAATCTTTTGCAAGATTGTAGAAAAAAGCGGCGCCGCGTACGAGGATGTCATCGTTGAAGTCATACGTCGTCGAGTGCAGCCCGGAACTGTCACCGTTGCCGATGAGCACATAGGCACCGGGGACCTTGTTCAGCATGAACGAGAAATCTTCGCTGAACATCATTGGCACAGCAAGTTGGGAAACCGCTCCCTCGCCAAAATGGCGCTTGATGGACGCGACTGCGACCTGGACGGCAGCGTCATCGTTGATCGTCGCCGGGTACCCGACCTTCCAGGTGAACGACACCTGTGCATTGTAGCTTTTGGCCTGGAACGTCGCCACCTCTTCAATGCGCTGACGCAATTCGTCTCGCACAGCAGCGTTCGTCGCCCGCATGCTGAGCTCAAGCACAGCTGTCTCCGGGATGATATTGCATGCTGATCCCGACACAAACGATCCGACGGTTACCACCGCGGCCTGATGAGGCGATACATTCCGCGAGACCAAAGTCTGCAGTGCCATGACAATGCTTGAACCGACAACCACGGGATCGACCGTCGTTTCCGGTAAGGCGCCATGGCCGCCTTTCCCTTTCACTATAACCGTCACAACGTCGATTGAAGCCGCGATCGGGCCGGACCGGGTGGCAAACGTTCCCGCTTCCAAACCTGGCAGATTGTGGAGAGCGAATATTTTCGCGCAGGGAAATCTCTCGAACAGGCCATCTTCGATCATCAACTGGGCGCCGCCGAGGTTTTCCTCCGCCGGCTGAAAAATGAAGTGCACCGTTCCCGAAAATGAGCTGTCGCGCGACAAGGCCCACGCTGCGCCCAGCAGCATGCTCGTATGTCCGTCATGACCGCAGGCATGCATAACCCCTGGATGTTCGCTTGCATAGGCAAGGCCGGTTTCTTCTGGCATCGGAAGCGCATCGAAGTCCGCCCTGAAACCAATCGCATCCTTGCGCCCACCCCTCTCAAGCGTTGCGACGATGCCGGTCCTGGCAATATTGCGATGGACGACGTAACCCCAGTCTTCGAGTCGCGCTGCGATGAAGGCGGAAGTCTTTTCTTCCGCCAGGCCGATTTCAGGTATTCGATGGAGCGCGTGCCGGATTTCAATCAATTGAGAAAGGATTGGCTCGAAAACGGCGTGACTCATCGGACAAGGATTCCTGTGATGAAAGCAAACTGGGGGGGCGGTGATTAAAGCGTAGCGAGTGCCTGCCAGAGATCTTCAATGAGATCCTCGGCGTCTTCCAGGCCAATCGATAGACGGATGAAGTCTGTGCCGAGCGTCTCGCAAAGCGCGCTCTCCCGCAAAGAGATCGGAACCGCACGCGTAAGATCCGCCGAACGGCAGATCATGCTACCAACCTCTCCAGAACTTGCAGCTGAGTCAATCAATTGCAGCCTGTCGGTAACGCGACGAGCCCCGGCTTCGCCCGCGTGTAGGCCAAACGCAATCATTCCCGAACCGGCTGACATCTGTTTACGAGCGATGGCGTAGTCAGGATGGCACGGCAGGAAAGGGTAGCGGACCCAGGAAACAGCCGGATGCGCTTCCAAGGTCAGGGCGACAACGTGAGCTGTGGAACTGTGCCGCTCCATGCGAAGCGCAAGCGTCTTCAATCCGCGCAGGATCAAGGTGGAGGCATTGGGCGCAATCGCGGTCAGCGCCTGATCTGCAAGGGCGGTTTTCCGCATTCTTGCTATGATCTCGGCATTCGAGAACAGACCGCCACCGACTGTGTCGCCATGACCATTTATGTATTTCGTGAGCGAGTGGAGGACAACATCCGCGCCATGCTCGATTGGCCGTTGCAAGGCTGGCGAAGCAAATGTGCTGTCGACAGCAACAATCATCCCGTGCGCATGACCTTGATCCGCAACGTAGGCAATATCAAGCAGCGCATTGAGGGGATTGCTGGGTGTATCGACATAGAGAAGGCGGGCGCGGTCATTGATTGCCGCCCGGAGATTTGACGGCTCGGTGAGATCGATCGCTACCAGCTCGACACCCAAGCGGCTCAGGGTGCTGTGCATCAGGTGGGTGGTGGCGGTACAGGCTGATTTCTGCGTAATCATCCGGTCCCCTGGCGATAAAACCGACCGAACGAGCGTTGTGAACGCGGCCAATGCTGAAGACAGGACCAAGCCGCCTTCGGCTCCTTCCAATTCGCCAATCTTTTGTTCAAGGACCTGGCTGGGACCAGTGCTGAGATCATCTTCTATGTTGCCCGGACCATACGCTTTGCCGTTGCTATCGAAAGGCCGGCCGCACAACGTTACGGCCCTCTGTCTGTCGGCAAAGTCAGACACTTTTTTCTGGCTATAAATAGCGCGTGTAGCAAAGCCAAGCTCCTGCGGATCGCTTTCACTCTCCTGATTGGCTGGACGCTTGATGGACATTTTCTCATTTCATTCTGTAATCGCGCTGGCAAGTTATCCGCAAACTGGATTATTCGGTAAGTCCAGTTGGCAATCATCCACGTGGTCCAGTTATGACGAAGACAATGACACGGCTCGGCGCGCGCCAAATATACGACGAGCTGAAAAAACAGATCAGCAGCGGCGCCTTTGGCACAGATGGGCGGCTACCCTCGTCTCGCGCGCTTGCTCTGGAGCTTGGCGTTTCGCGGACAACCGTCACGGCTGCGTACGAGCAACTGACAGCGGAGGGTTACACGTCCGTGAGCCAAGGTGCTCGGCCGCGTGTCGCGAATTCTGTTCCTGCGAAGGGAGAGGTGCTCCGATCTGAAGCGCGATCACCTCCAACAACCTTGTCGCATTATGGCGAGCGCTTGCGAGAGGCAGCTCCGTGGGTCGACTATCTCCCGAGTAAACGAATTGCGGATTTTCGCTACGGGGATCTCAAGCCGTCGGACTTTCCCGTGACTGCGTGGAAGCGGGCAATGAATGCTGCCATGACCATGCAGGGCGATAGGCTTGCATACGACGATCCTCGCGGCCTTCGACGCCTGCGACTGGCGCTTCAGGGATATCTCTGGAGGTCTCGCAATGTTACCTGTGACATCGACCAGATCATTATTGTCAACGGGTCCCAACAGGGTTTGGACCTTTGCGCCCGTCTGTTGCTCAATCCGAATGATCCCTTTGTGATCGAGGAACCTTGCTACGCTATGGCCCGGCGCATTTTTGCGTCGACGGGCGCAAAGGCAGTTCCGATCGATGTAGACGACTCCGGTCTCGATACTGCCAAGGTGGCTGAGTGCAAAGCCCGTCTGGCATATGTGACACCCTCCCATCAGTTCCCCCTCGGAAGCATCATGTCGATCTCCCGCCGGCAGCAGCTGTTAGAATGGGCTCAGCGACAAGCTGCCTATGTGATCGAAGACGATTACGACAGCGAGTATCGGTATGACATCAAGCCCGCGCCACCTCTTTACAGCCTCAACGGCGGCGACAACGTTCTCTATGTCGGCACGGTTTCCAAGACGCTTTCCCCGTTACTTCGGCTGGGCTACCTGGTGGTTCCCAAACACCTTCAGGACGTCTTTGCGGCAGCCAAGCAACTCACTGATCGGCATTCCCCCTTGGCCGAGCAGATCGCGCTTGCGTCCATAATAGAGGACGGGATTTACGAAAAACACGTGCGACGAGTTCGGCGCTCGAACGGCGAGCGGCGGCAGGTGCTGCTGTCTGCTTTAACCCAGCAGTTCGGGGACCGGGTTATTGTTTCGGGTGCGGACGCCGGTTTGCACGTCGTCGTGCACTTCAAAGACATTCCGCTCCGATGTGAAGGCCAGTTTATTGAGGAAGCCGGTCGTGTGGGCGTGGGTATTTACCCTATGTCTCCTTTATACGCGCGCGATTCACCTGCTGCGCGGATGGATGCGGTTGGTCTGGTGATGGGCTATGCATCTCTGGATGTAAGGAGGATAGAACGCGGTGTTGAGCTTCTTGCAGATGCAGCCAACGCCGTGGAGTGCCGGTAAAAAAGAGAACGCGACGCGTAGTCTCATAGCCCGAGAAGCAGCTTTTTGATCGTTATTCCACGTAGCTGGAAACCGGGTCGCGGCCTGAGGATGGCCCTTGTCTGGCCAAGAGAGTGCTTTCGGTGGAGACACCGAGATCGTGGTTGCTCAGCGACCAGCCGACTGCGTGTCCTGGAAGCTGACGTGCGAAATCTAAAGATGCCCCCTTCCGGCTGCTAAATCTGCCGACCTGGATAGCAAAAGGCAAAGGCGCTCTATACAGCTGAGGCTGCAACGGGTGGGCCGCAAATCTCCAAACCGCACCCGCACATGACCAACGGCATTGGAGCTCCGGGCTTTGCCAGCGGTTCAAAGAGCCACAGGTCGGACGGGCGATGAAGCCTTAACGGGTTCGCTCAATCGGCCGCCAATTCCAGCGGAATGGCGGCCGATCGAGCGCCGTTCGACGCGCAGATTATTCGCCGTTGGACTTCAGGAAGGCGACCGTCGCGGAGATCAGCTTGTCCACCGTCTTGGCGCTCTGCTCAACGCCGAAACCATGGTCAACGGGTTCCGCCCACAGTTCCTCCGGACCGTCGTGATACGATAGCAAGGACTTGGCAAGAACGGGTTGGGGGAACACGATGCTATCGCGCGTGCCGACCGCCAGGAACAGCGGACCCTTGTAGCGCGAGATTTCGCCGGCAGGCTGCACTGCGTATAAGCTCTCGAAGAAGCGGCCTTTCAACGGGATTTCCTTCCCATCGCCGACGCGCTTGGCCGGATAGACTTTGTCGCCCGCTGTCACAGCTTCCGCCATCTGTTTCTCGCCAAATATGGAGATGAACGCTGCCGGAAGATTGATGCCGGGGTTCCAGAGCACGACAGACTTCAAAGGGGTTTTCGTCCGGCCGGCGACCGCGGTCGTGACCGCACCGCCCAGGCTCATTCCCATCACCGAAATCCGCTTGCCATCGACGCTGTCATTCGTCGATAGGAAATCGAGCGCCGCTTGTGCGTCCGTTATCTCGGTTTCGACGGTCATGTCTTCGAATTTGCCATCACTCTCACCGCTGCCGCGGAAATCAATCCGAAGCGAAGCGATGCCGTTCTTCGCGAGCACCGGCGCAGCACGCCCGAACAGGCCTTCCTTCACTGCGTCCGAACTCCATTCGTTGCGGCTGCCGGTGAAGCCGTGAAGCATCAGGACGACAGGTGGTTTGGCAACATCATCCGGCGTAACCATCGTAGCTACGATTGTCTGGCCTTCGACTTTAAGTTTGACGATGGTCTCCTTGGCTTGTGCCGAAACTAAAAAGGTCGTCATCAGCACTCCCAGTGACGCGGCAATAGTTCGGTATAGCTGTTTCATAGCTGCTCTCTCTTTCTTGTTGAACTTGCGATCGGCCGGTCAAAGTTGATGGCGAGGCCGTATCGGGTTGGCATTGGGCGTGGATTTCCTTTCACCGCCGCGGATGCCTGATCAGCGAAGCTCGCCTGTTACAAATTGAGCGCGACCAAGCCCGAAGGACCAATCCGCGTCTCCGTTCTCCACAATACTGACGACAACATCCGCAGGGTCGATCGCACAGGCATCCGAAAGACTTGCGGCAACAAGACGATAGAAGGCCTGCTTGTCGTCAGCGGACCGTACTCGCGAGATCACCTCGATGATGATCAGCCTGTCACTGCGGGAAAGACCGAGCCCGGTGTCTTCCGCGCGCACATGAGATTTCTCGTGTTCGATCAGGATCTGATAGCGATCGGCCGGCGGTACATGGAAGGCCCGAACCACCGCCTCGTGGATGCAGTCGAGGATCGTGTTGTGCTCTTCGGGCGACCGGCCCTTCAGAAGATTGACTTTTATCAGCGGCATAGTCGTCCTCGGAAATAGGAAATAGGAAACAGGGCGGGGGACGCGCATTCGACGTCCCCCGTGAACGTTCAGTTTGCCTTCACCGACAACCTGGTTGCGGCAGGCTCGGGCTCCTGAGCCAGGGCGCGGGGGAAGCAGAGCACATTTACGGCCGCGCTCATGATCGCGATCGCGATCGGGTAGGCGAGCCCCGCATAGATGTTGCCGGTGTAAGCAACCAGCGACAGGCTGATGAGGGGGACAAAGCCGCCGAACACGCCTGTTCCGATATGATAGGGCAGCGAGAGCGAAGTGTAGCGCAATTTCGCCGGAAAGAGCTCGACGAGGAAAGCTGCCATCGGTCCGTAGACCAGTCCGACGAAAACGAGTTGGGCGACGATCAGCGCTGTTACCAAGACGAAGTTTTGTGCAGCGACGGCGGCGGCGATGCCCTGATAGATCGGAACATAGAACACGGCTGCGAGAATGAAGCCGGTGACAATCAACTTGCGACGGCCGATCCGGTCGGACAAGGCGCCGAAGAAAACGATGAGCGGCGTTCCGATCACCAAAGCCGCCGCAAGGCAAAGGTTTGCCGTCAGGAAGTCCAACTTCAGCACGCTCTGGAGAAAATACAGGGCGTAGAACTGTCCTGTATACCACACGCATCCGAGGCCCGCCGTTGCCCCGAACAGTGCAAAGGCTGCATAGCGCACACCATGACCGGTGGCAAAGCTCTCACGGATCGGGCTCTTTGCAGTCTTTCCGCCCTTGCGAAGCTCCTCAAACACCGGCGACTCGCTTAGCTTGAGGCGCAAATAAAGCGACAGGACGATCAAAACCGATGACAGCAGGAACGGAATTCTCCAGCCCCATTGCTTGAAGAGTTCTTCGCCGAGTGACAGCCGGCACGTAAGAACGACGACAATCGCCAGGAAAAAGCCGACGGTTGCCGTTGTCTGGATAAAGCTCGTAAAGAAACCGCGTCGGTTTTCGGGCGCGTGTTCCGCAACGTAAACGGCGGCGCCGCCGTATTCGCCGCCAATTGCCAGTCCCTGGATCAGCCGCAGGACGACGAGAGCGATCGGCGCGAAATAGCCCGCAGTCTCAAAGGTTGGCAAGATGCCGACAAGCGCGGTCGCAACGCCCATCAGAATGAGTGTCATCAAAAACGTGCTCTTGCGCCCGAAGCGATCGCCGAGGCTGCCAAACAGCAGGGCTCCCAGTGGGCGCACGACGAATCCCGTGGCAAAGGTCGCGACGCTGATCAGAACGGCTGCCGTCGGCTCATTGGCTGGGTAGAAGAGTGTCGAGAAAAAGATGGCCAGACTTCCGTAGAGGTAGAAGTCGTACCATTCTATGACCGTGCCGGCGCTTGATGCGAGAACGACGGTCCAGATGCCTGGTTTGCGGACGGAATCGTCCCTTTCCTGTAGCTGTTGCATGCTGCAGTCCCCTTTTTTGTTTTTGAAAGCAGTCGGCCCTTCTTCCGGGCCGTATTACGTCAGCTCGCGATGCGCTGATCGAATGCGTAGAGGCCAAGTCTTTCGCTTGCTTCGCGCACCGTTCGGCGGACGATGTCCTTCGCCGACGGCAGATCATTGATAAGACCCACCGCCTCGCCGACGGTTACGTTGGCCGTGTCGTAGTCCCCAGAGGCCCAAGCGGCCTCGACCTTCGACAATTCTTCGGAATGCAGCGTGCGCAGTTCTTCCTCGCGGCCATGCCATTTGTCGATGAAGCCGTTTTTGAGCAGCCGGCCGGTATAGCCAGCGGGCCAGGCCTTCTGACGGACGATGTCATAAACGGAAGTACGGATTGTCTCGTCGCCTGAGGCGGCGACAACCTTGTCCTTGGCTGCCGGATGGATGAGCGACTCGCGCGTAGCCCAGAACCTGGTTCCCATCAGGACCCCGTCTGCTCCGAGCATCAGCGAAGCGGCAAGGCCCCTGCCGTCGGCAATGCCGCCTGCGGCCACGACAATGACAGATGGCGAAACCTTCGCCACCAGGTCCACGACCGCGGGAACGAAGGGCATCGTCGAGCGCGCGACCAGGCCATGGCCGCCGGCTTCGGTTCCCTGAACGATAAGAACGTCGGCGCCAACATCGATTGCATGCCGGGCATGTTCGAGCGTGTGGATCATGCAAATCAGCGGAACACCTGTCTGCTTGACCCGTGCCGCGAGCTTGGCCGGATCAGAGAAGGACAGCATCATCGCGGACGGACGCTCCGCAAGCGCACGGTCAAACAGATCAAGGTCTGGCTCAACCGCCCAGGTGATGAACCCGCAGCCAACGCGTTCATTGGTGATCAGCGATGACTCTGCCTCGTACCATTGGCGATCAGCATATCCGCCACCCAAGAGACCCAAACCGCCGGCGTCGGCGACGGCGGAAGCAAGCGCGCCACCCGCCGCCGGGGTCATCGGTGCCAGGATGATTGGGTGCTCAATATTGAAAAATTCTGTCAGACGCGTTCGTATCGTCATCGTACTGCTCCCAGTTGGAGGAATGTTCCCGGTTAATTTTTCTTTGACGCTATTGTGACGCTTGACGAATGACAAACGATTAGATCTGATGTTTTCCATCAGAAAAGGAGATGGCTGATGAACAGCGTCGATCTCAAGTTTTTCAATGCGGTGGTGAGAGCAAACAGTATGGGGGGGGCGGCCGAGGTGCTGCATACGGTCCAATCCAACGTCACCGCACGAATAAAGTCGCTCGAGGAAGAAATCGGCGCGCCGCTTTTTCATCGCTCCAGGCGAGGGGTTACACTGACAGCCACCGGCATTCAGCTCGTGCCCTATGCCGAGCGCGTCGGAGAGCTTCTGGACGAAGCCAAGCGCGTCGTCACGGACCGCGGTACGCCGAGCGGTTTACTCAGGATCGGCTCGATGGAGACCACAGCAGCGCTTCGCCTTCCGCCGATCCTGATCCGATATGCTGAAGAATATCCGGAAGTCGACGTCCTGATGGAGGCTGCACCGACGGAACAGCTCGTCAGCGACGTCGTCGCACGCAAACTGGATGGCGCGTTCGTTTCCGGCCCCATCGCTCATTCTGAATTGCAGAGCCTGTCGATCGTCGAAGAGGAGCTCGTTGTGATCTCGTCGCCGCGGGTTCACGAGCTTGCGGATCTGAAGGCATTGGCTGCATCGCCCGCCCTAAAGGTCCTCGCCTTTCGATCGGGCTGTTCCTACCGCCGGCGCATGGATACGTTCCTGGCGGCATGTGGGGTAACGAATGTCCGCTGGATGGAACTCGGAACCATGGACGGAATTATCGGCTGCGTCGCCGCCGGGGTCGGGGTGGCCATGTTACCTCGGGGGGTCGTTCAGGCTGCGGCGGCCGACGGAAGGGTCATCATACACCAGCTTCCTGACAATCTGCGATCGGCGCCGACCGTTTTCGTTACGCGGAGCGACGAATATCTTTCTGCGGCACTTCAGACGTTCATGACAGTGGCCTCTGAGGCGCATTCACGGCCTCAGCCGACAAGGTCAGAGCCGGTTAGACAGCTGCAGCAGGCTTAAGAACCGCATCCAAAACAAGCAGAAGCGATCATCGGCGGAGCTTGAACCCTGGATTGGCAATCGAACATCCGGACGGAAAGGACGAGATTAGTCCGCTTTGCGCTTCCAAACACGCCCTTCTTCTTGTGGGTGTCATTGCGCTTGCCTCCGGATTGGGTGAGGGTGTCGCTGCTGAATGGAGCGGGGTCTATCTGCACGATGTGGTCGGGACCCCGGAAGCCCATTCCACACTCGGGTATGCAGGCTTTTCCGCCGCCAAGGTCATCATGAGGCTTGCTGCCGATCACCTCATCACGCGCTTGGGACCCACCGTTGTTGCACGGCGGAGCGGATCCTCGGCAGCCGTTGGCATCTTCATGATTGTCGCCTCCGACAGCTTGGCGATTGTTCTTATTGGCTTCGTGCTGATGGGCATCGGCTAGGCAGCGCTTATTCCGCTCGCCTTCAGCCGGGCGGCGGCGGACCCTCACATTCCGCCCGGCCAGGCGATCGCGACCGTCGCGACCTTCGCTTATGGCGCCATGGTTCTGGCCCCCCTGCGGTCGGATTGCTCGCGCACGCGACGAGCCTGCGCGTCGCATTCTTCCTCGTCGGACTTTCGGCCGTGCTCGTCGCAGTGATGGCCTCGGTGTTGGAGCAGCAATGTGATCCTGCGCACGCAAGCGGGAAGGGGCATTGAACTCTGATGACGGGTTGAGTTCCGTTTGGGTTGCTATCGGAGGCAGATCACTCCATCTCCAAACCAAGCACTTTGCGCTTGCATCGGAAGGGCTTTTGTTTTCCTCTTCGCCTCGAAGGAACAGGTATTGTGGCAATGAACATTAACTCACCGGCGGCTTCAGTGACCCGGCACGAGAGCATCCTCGTTCGCCTGCAGGAGGACTTTGACCTTTTGCCGAATGCGCTGGCGCGTATCGCCAAGTACATTCTGGAAAACCCGGAGAAGGTTCTGCACCAATCGGTCGCGGAGTTAGGCGAATTCGCGGGCAGTGGCGAAGCCAGCATCTTGCGGCTTTGCCGTCAGATCGGTTTTTCTGGCTTCCGGGATTTCAAGCTGGCACTGGCGGCGGAGATCGGCCGCCCCGGACTTCATTCCGTTGGCCCAGAACAGCCTGATCAAGTCTTGCAGGCATTACATGATTCCATGGTGCAGAACCTTGCCATCGCACACACCAATGCGGAGCCCGAAACTCTAGCGAAGGTCGCTGTAGCACTCGCGGCAAGTCGCAGGATCGATCTCTATGGGGCTGGCATGTCGGGCGTGACGGCAGAACTGCTTGCCTATAGGCTCTTGCGTGTTGGGCTTACCGCCGTGGCGTTCAGAAGTTCCAACATGGCGCACGAGGTCGCCAACGGGCTCGGTCCGGGATGTGTGGCGATCGGCTTCTCGATCTCTGGTCTGTCGGCGGACACCGTGCAGTTCCTCAAGACGGCGCGTTCCGCAGGCGCGATCACCGTCGCCGTCACCAACCGCTCTCGCAGCCCGCTCAGTGAGACGGCAGACCTCAACTTGCAGGCTTCGAGCCTCCATGACCTCCCGATCGGCGCAATGCTGACGCCTCTAGTCGGCAAGATCTTCGTCATCGAAAGCCTGATGCTGGCGCTTGGCAAGGCGATGGAGCAAGCCGCCGAAAAATGAAACTAAACTCCATTCTGTCATGAGGATGCAATAAAACACCATTAGAGCTGCCGCCAACCGAAAGGATCACGGAATGGCAGCTTTGGACCTCCACATAGACAAGATCAGCAAGAGCTTTGGGGCGACGGCCGTCCTTAGCGATGTTTCCATTAGAGTGGCCGCCGGCGAGTTCGTGACGCTGCTCGGGCCTTCCGGCTGCGGCAAGTCCACGCTTCTGCGCATCATTGCAGGGCTCGAGCGAGCTGACCAGGGTCGCGTACACGCCGGCGGCCGAGAACTGGACAGCGTCGCGCCGAAGGATAGAGATCTCGCCTTCGTGTTCCAGAGCTATGCGCTCTATCCGCACTTGAGCGTTTACGACAATATCGCAGCACCGCTGGTCATGCGCGAGTTGACGAGCCTCGAACGGCTTCCGGTGATCGGACCTCTGCTGCCGGGAGCCGTCGAACGCAATCGCTCAATCGAGGCGCGGGTCCGGCAGACCTCTGCACTTCTCAAGCTGGACACGCTGCTCGATCGTCGTCCCGCCGCACTGTCGGGTGGACAGCGGCAGCGAGTGGCGCTGGCGCGCGCGATGGTGCGCAAGCCGAAAATCTTCCTGATGGACGAGCCCTTGGCGAATCTTGACGCAGCGCTGCGAATCCATACCCGGGGCGAGATCGCGCGGCTCCATAAAGAAATGGAGACGACGACCGTGTTCGTCACTCATGATCAGGCCGAGGCGGCAGCGCTTTCGGATCGGGTTGCAGTGATGTTCGCCGGCGAGATCCGGCAGATCGCCAGCCCAGCCGATCTTTATCGCGATCCCGTCGATTTGGAGGTGGCGCGATTCCTGGCGCAGCCGTTCCTGAACGAACTGCCTGTGACCGCGCCGATAACTTCGCCCCGGCCGCCCCCGACGAAGACGGTCCCACTTTGGCTCGCCGTGCCCGCGCAGCCGGTGCTTTCATTGGCGTCGCCCATCCTGGCTGGTACAGCCTGTCGCTCGCCGACGCCGAAACGCTTGACGCCGCCCATGCGGTCGAAATCTATAATCACGGCTGCCATCTCATGCATGACAAGGGCGACGGGGCCTATCTCCTCGACGGGATGCTGGACAAGGGCCATCGTCTCCTGACTTATGCCTGCGACGACGCCCATTTTAAGTCTCCGGATTTCGGCGGCGGCTGGATTGAGTTGAAGGCAAATGCCAATGAGCCGGACGCAATTCTGAACGCACTCAAAGACGGGCACTTCTATTCCACCCAAGGTCCTCGCATCGATGATATCGCGATCACCGCTGATTCAGTTGAGGTCGTCTGCTCTGCTGCCATGGGTGTCCTGGTTGCCGGCCAGGGATACCTCTCGAGCTATCATTTCGGCACCGGCTTAACGCGGGTGAGCTTGCCGCTCGAGCCGCTTGCGGAAAGCCCTTGGTTGCGGGTGATCATATTCGGCGAGGACGGGAAGAGAGCATGGTCCAACCCGGTCTGGAAGGACAAGCTCGTCAAAGCATAGCCGACAATGGGTCATCTCCGATTTCTGGGCCGCAGGTCTCTCAGCGTACATCAGACGGCGCGCGCCCGTCCGTGATTCTCCGTGCCGTGCTCATCACTGCGGGTCGGCGACAGACCTGCCGTCGCGGTGCCTCAGCCGCCCGTCGGCTCTTCCACGTCCTATTCAGATGTGGTGCAGCGTCTTACCGGCCTCTCGTCGGCGACCAGGCGCAAGATGGTAGAGTGAAACGGATCAGAGTGGATGCGGTCGCTTGAGGCCGCATCCTTCCGTCGGATCTTTACAGGAACAGGTCACCTCTGTCTGCGAACCGAGCACGGCTCTGTTTGCCACCCTGGGAGACCGCCAAACAACACTACGCCGCCTGCCTCGGTATCGCTCGCTCGACCAATCGCAGGAATCGTTGGTTGCGTGCCCCCGCAACCAACATAAGACGAAAAAACCTTGGTGGCGCAATAGGTTACCGAGGTTTTTGTCTCGCTAAAATCGGCGCCACGCTCCGCCCTCCAATAAAATCAACTACTTAGGTCCGAAAGTGCAAATCGGGCTGGCTGACACCGCAACCAATTGCGATGTCGAAAATCGGCTGCTTTCGACATCAATAGTGTACCAAAGCGCGAAATCGCGTCTGCCGCTGAAAGCGTTTCCTCTGGATAACGGACGCCGCGGCTTCTCCCTGGCTCTAATCGCTGGCAAAGGCCTCCGCTTTGAAAATTGCCAGGAATGCCGATGCCCCGTGTTGCCCTCCATGCCCGCCACTCCTTCTCCCTCCAGAACCCGCGATCGGTTGATGATCAGTTCCCCGTTTGCCGGCAGCTTGCAGAACGGGAAGGATGGGGGGCATCAGCTGCTACCGTAATGAAGCGGTTTGCCATACCAAGCGCGAGCCGCCGCTTTGCGGCAGCCTGACCCCGGAGAAGTTGCCAGTCTCCTCCGGTGCATGAGTTAATCTATGATGCCAAACTAGCTCAACATTGCAAGCAGGCGAGCAGCAGACTTCAGGTCGGCAGAGTTTGGATCTTTCGCGAACTGTTCGAACATGGGCTGGAGAACCTCTCGAGCATTCTCGCGTTCATCGCGATCGGCCAGGAGCACCGCCAGGTAGAGTGTGGTGCGCAGCTCCCAAGCCCGCGCGCCCTGGCGCCGGCTGATCTCAAGCGACCGCGTCAGGAACTTTACAGCGTCGGCGTTGTTGGATTGCGATGCCGCAAGCACAAGGCCGCCTTTAACGCGAAGCAACTCCGCCGTGTAGCACAAATCACCGTTCGCCTCGACCGACTGAAGCGTCTCGTCCACGAGCGCCAACGCTTCCGTGACCCGGCCAGCGGCTGCCAAGCCTTCAAGAAGCGAGAGCGTAAGCGGCGTGCTGAGCAGTTCGTAGGGTGCCTTGTGGAGCTCACGAATGCAATGCCGCAAGCTGACGATGCCATTGTCGATGTCGCCTCGACGAATGGCCAGTTCGCCCATAAAGCCCCGGCCGACCACAAGATAGGGGCGTAGCGAATGGAGTTCGGCAGTTGAGAGAAGACGATCTGTGTTGTTGGCCGCACGTTCGAGATCGCCGACCCAGAGGAATACCGATATGGCCCAAATCAAGGCGATAGACAGAGTGAGAGGATGGTCCAGAGTTTCCGCGTCCGCAATCGTCTGCAAGGCGTGCTCGACCGCTTGGTCGGAAAGCCCCTGCAGCCAAAGAGTCCTGGCGAGTATCGCGCCGGCCAGAATCCTTCCGTCGAAGCCGAGATAATAGGTCGTAGTTTGATCGGATCGCGGCCCAATTCGTAACGCAGCTTCCAGTGCCGTCCGCGCGCGACCGAACTCACCGTTTAGGTGAAGCGAAATACCCATGAGGGAGTATGCCAACGTCGCGGAGCCGCTATCCTCCAGGGCTTCCGCCAGTGAGGAACAGCGCTCTGCATAATTCAGGGCGATCCTGAATTCTCCGGTGCGCAGGTGAAACATCTGCAGGGGGCCGAGAACCTGAAGCTGGTCCAATCCGTCGCCGCGCTCCTCCGCAATTGCCAGGCTTCGTTCCAATGCGACGCGCGCGGCATCTCTGCCGCCATGCGTGAACATCAGTGAGACTCCCATCGCTGCCTGGAGATGCATCTCTTCACGGCCGCCGTACATGGCATCGTCGAGAGCCTCTATGGCTTTGGCTGTCCAGTGGTGGCATTCGCTCAGCAAGGACATCGACAGAAAGACCGGGGCTGCAGCGGCGGCAAGGCGGATGCCGACTTGCCTGTTTCCGGTGGGCCCAAAACACCAGTCCAGGGCCGCGCGCGCATTCGCAAGGCCATCGAGGTGCAGCGCCCGTTGCGCCGCGCTCGATAGAGTCGGCCATTCGGTCCCGGTCTCTTCGAGCCACCGCATATAATAGAGCGCGTGACGTGCGACCAAATCTGCAAACTCGGCTTCCCCGATATCGAGTTGAAGGGCGTAGGCGCGTGTGGTGTCCAGCAGCCGATAGCGCATTGTCGCTCCGGAGGGCCGTGTCGCGACCATCGATTTAGCGACGAGACTGTCGAAGGCCCCAAAAACCATCGTCTCGTCGATATTGGCGTTCGTCACTACGGCGAGCGCGGCATCGATCGGGAAGTGGCCGACGAACACGGAAAGACGGCGAAGCAGCTGCCGCTCGAATTCCGATAGCAGACTGGAGCTCCAGTCGAGCGTGGCCTGGAGAGTCCTCTGGCGCGGCGGCGCGGTTCGCTGTCCAGTCCAGAGCAAAGACAGGCGTTCATTAAGGAGGGTGGCCGTCTTCTGAATACCATGGCTTGCCACCCGTCCAGCCGCCAACTCAATCGCGAGCGGCACCCCATCAAGTTTTCGGCAAATGGCGGCCACGACCGCGGCATCCGCGTCGTCGAGGTCAAGGCGAGCCCCGCCAGCGGCGGCCCGCTCCATAAACAATTCGATCGCGGGGAAGCCCTGCGCCAGAGTGGCCGTAAGACCCGGCCTGTCCGGTGGGCAGGCGAGCGGCGCCAATTTATAGACGTGTTCGCCCTCGACATTGAGCGGCTCGCGGCTCGTCGCAATGATGTGAACCTGAGGCGCAGCGGAAAAGATGCGGCAGGCGAGATCCGCCGCTGCTTCGATGACATGCTCGCAGGTGTCGAGGATCAGGAGAATTCGCTTGTCCGCCAGATAGGTGGCCAGAGCTGAGACAAGATCTTCGGACTGAAACGAAACCCCGAGAGTTGAGGTTACCGTCGCCACAACCTGGCAAGGATCGCCCAATGCGCCGAGATCGACGAAATGCACGGCGCCATCGAAGGATCTTATCAGATCATGGCCTGCAGCAACCGCAATGGTCGTCTTGCCGATCCCGCCAGTGCCGACGACAGTCACAAACCGCTCCTCGGCCAGCAGAGCGGAGAGTGCTGCAGTCTCGTCCGCCCTCCCCACCATGCGGACGAGTCGGCCCGGCAAATTGGCCTTTGGGAAACTGGAGGCCATCTCTCCCGGGACATCGTCGCCCTGGCTCGACCGCTGGATCGGCGCCACAAAGCAGTAGCCCCGCCCGGACAGCGTCGAGATGTATCGCGCGTTGTCCTGCCCATCCCCTAATGCCTTGCGCAGATTGGCGATGTGAAACCGCAAACTGCCTTCCTCGACGGTGACATCGGGCCACACATGATCGAGCAGTTCTTTCTTACTGACGACTTCATTCGGGCGCTCGGTCAAAACGACCAGGATGTCGAACGCGCGACTGCCGAGTTCCACAGGCGCTCCGTCTCGAAGCAGAAGCCGTTCATTTGCATTCAAGGAAAAGGCACCAAACGAGATCGTCTCGCTCGCCGACTGCGTCATGCCATCATCCTTTGCGACTTGTAGAGGTCTGGAACAATATCCCACTCAAGACCCCACCATGTTGCGTCTTGCATGAACGATGGTTTCTCGCGCCGTTGAGGACCTGCAAGAAAAACATGGTGGCTGCCAGCTTTCAAAACTTCTCTCTGCCAATGAACGCTAACAATCCCTCATAACGCATAACGGGCTCGTCAGGCGATCCTTCTTTATGTGTCGAAGCAGCCACTCTGCCGGCCCAAGGAGAGAATGACCATGTCCACCCCGTCCCTGTCACTCACGCGGCGCCACCTGCTTGCCGGATCATTGGCTGCAGGCGCGCTCGGCTTGCTTCCTGCGAAGGCGAGCAGTGCGATCGATAGTGAGGCTTTACACCCCTTCCAGGTCAACGTTCCAGACGAAGCAATCGTCGATTTGCGTCGACGTCTGGCCGCAGCGCGTTGGCCCGGTCGCGAGACCGTCCCGGATCAGTCTCAGGGCGTGCAACTGGCGACACTCCAGGACCTCGTCAGCTACTGGATGACCGACTACGACTGGCGAAAGGTTGAGGCCAGGCTAAACACGCTGCCGATGTTCGTCACAGAGATTGACGGCCTCGACATTCACTTCATCCACGTCCGTTCTCCGCATGAGAAGGCTATGCCAATGATCATGACGCATGGCTGGCCTGGCTCGATCCTTGAGTTCCTCAAAGTCATCGGCCCGCTCACCGATCCCACTGCGCATGGTGGTGCCGCAGAGGATGCGTTCCACCTCGTCGTACCCTCCATCCCCGGCTTCGGTTTTTCAGGGAAACCGACGACGACCGGTTGGGACTCCAATCATATTGGTCGCGCCTGGGCGGTCCTCATGAAGCGCCTGGGATACGAGCGCTACGTGTCGCAAGGCGGAGACTGCGGTTCGGTGATCTCTCATCGCATGGCGCTTCAGAACGTGCCCGGGTTGATTGGCATACATGTCAACATGCCTGGAACTGTGCCGAAGGAAATCGCGGCTATTCTCGCCTCAGGCGGACCGGCTCCGAGCGATCTGACGGAGGATGAGCAGGCAGCATTCGACGCTTTGGATACCTTCTACAAGAACAGTTCGGGTTATGCCTCCATGATGGTCACCCGGCCACAGACCATTGGGTATTCATTGGTGGATTCCCCGGTCGGCCTGGCTGCGTGGATCTACGAGAAGTTCGCCCAGTGGACCTACAGCGGTAAGCACCCCGAGCGGGTCCTGACCAAGGACGACATGCTCGATGACATCTCCCTCTACTGGCTCACGGCAACCGGAACCTCGGCAGCCCAGATCTACTGGGAAGACCATTCGAACAACTTCAATGCCGTCGACATCGCTCAGCTTCCCGTGGCGGTAACGGTGTTTCCCGGGGAGATCTATTGCGCGCCGCGAAGCTGGACCGAGCGTTGTTATCACAATCTCGTCTACTTCAATAAAGCCGAGAACGGCGGCCATTTCGCGGCGTGGGAACAGCCGGAAATCTTCACCCGAGAAGTTCGGGCGGCCTTTAGGTCGCTGCGCTGACGAGCACTCACCTTCGTTAATAAGGAACGACGATATGACTGCACAGGCAAAACGGCTCTACACCGCCAAAGTCCGCACTACTGGCGGCCGGGACGGTGCTTCCCGCAGCTCCGACGGCAGGCTGGATATTCGGCTCTCGACGCCCGGTGGCACGGGAGGCGGTACCAATCCGGAACAGCTTTTCGCTGCCGGCTGGTCGGCTTGCTTCGAGGGCGCGATGGCGATCGCCGCTCGCAAGATGACCGTTGCACTGCCTGCTGGCCTGGCGATCGATGCGGAAGTGGATCTCAACACCGACGAGGGTGATTACTTTCTCAGCGCGCGCCTCAATGTGAGCCTCCCCGGTCTCGACCGCGACTTGGCACGAGCTGTCGTGGATGCAGCCCATCAGACCTGCCCCTATTCGAAGGCTACACGCGGCAACATAGAAGTCGAAATCAACGTCATTTAGCCCCGTTGGCTCGATCGTTGATCGAATCGCTGGCCAACGGCACACCGAAGGACACCAAAGCAATGAACATAGTCAGAATTCCGGAAAAAATAGACCATCACCGCCGGCATTTGTTCGGCATCGCTGCCGCGACAGTAGCCGCGGCGCAGCTCGGCATTATTCGCATCGCGAGTGCACAAGGCGTCGGTACGCAAGCCGCCTCGGGCGCCATGAAGCCGCGGACCTCGTTCGCGTCGCTGAAGCGGATCAACGCGGGTCTCCTTAACGTCGGATATGCCCAGGATGGTCCTGCGGACGGACCGCCAGTCATCCTTCTGCACGGCTGGCCCTATGACATCTACAGCTATGTCGACGTCGCGCCTTTGCTTGCGAACGCAGGCTACCGGGTTATCGTGCCCTATCTGCGCGGCTACGGGACGACACGCTTCCTGTCGGACGCCACTGTACGGAATGGCCAGCAGGCAGCGCTCGGCGTCGACATCATAGCTTTGATGGATGCCCTGGGGATCCCGAAAGCAGTCGTCGCAGGTTACGACTGGGGCGCGCGGACCGCCAACATCGTTGCCGCGCTCTGGCCGGATCGCTGCAAGGCGATGGTATCGGTCAGCGGTTATCTGATCGGCAGCCAAGCGGCGAACCACGCTCCGCTGCCGCCGCGGGCCGAGCTTCAGTGGTGGTACCAGTTCTATTTCGCCACCGAACGTGGTCGCGCCGGTTACGCGAAAAACACCATCGATTTCGCCAAGCTCATCTGGCAGCTCGCCTCTCCTCAATGGAAATTCGACGAAGCCACTTTCATGCTGAGTGCCGCAGCTTTCGCGAATCCGGACCATGTCGATATTGTCATCCACAATTATCGGTGGCGGCTCGGTCTTGCCGAAGGCGATCCGGTATATGACGACCTGGAAAAGAAGCTCGCCACGTCTCCAATGATCGATGTGCCGACGATTACGATGGAGGGGGATGCCAATGGCGCGCCCCATCCAGACCCCACGGTCTACGCCAAGAGATTTTCCGGCAAGTATGAGCACCGGCTGATCACGGGCGGCATCGGTCACAACCTGCCGCAGGAGGCACCTCGGGCCTTCGCCCAGGCGGTCATCGACGTCGACCGATTCTAGCCACTGGACAGAAGGAACATAGCGATGAGACGCCTTAATCTCGCACTTGCCGTGCTGGCAACGACATTGGTCGGAGCCGCAGGCGCCACGCTTGGAGCCGGTGCTGGTTCGGACGTGACGAATGCCTCGCCGATCTACGGCGTGACGATCCCCAACGGCTACCGGGGGTGGGAACTGGTCGCGCCAGCGCTGGAAGCGGACCCGCTGAACGAGCTTCGTGCGGTCGTGGGGAATTCGGTTGCAATCGAAGCATATCGGGCTGGCACGCTGCCGTTTCCGGATGGCACGGTCCTCGTTAAGCTCGCATGGAAGCGGGAGCAATCGCCTGAATTCGAACCAGCATCCGTTCCCGGCGCGGCGACAACCGTCCAGGTCATGGTCAAGGATTCGAAGAAATACGCGGCCACCGGCGGATGGGGCTTCGGCCGGTTTGTCGATGGCAAGCCGGTCGATGAGGCTCAGCACCAGACCTGCTTCGCCTGCCATGAGGCGCGCGTTCAGGGGCACGACTACGTCTTTACGCGGTTCGCGCCATAACCCATGAGCCGGCCCGTGGATTTCTCACAGGAATCCAGCGCCCTCGGCTAATCGCCAGAGCGACTCCGATGTTCCCATCGTCTGGAACGGCCACCATAGCCGCCGATTTCGATCAACCATGAAGGACATGTCAGATGAAAACACTGCTCGCAGCCTTGACAATCGCCAGCGCTTCGTTCGCCAATGCATATGCGCAGGCCGACAAACCCACTATCGTTCTGGTTCACGGCGCGTTTGCGGATTCATCGAGCTGGAACGGCATCGTCAAAATCCTGGAGAAGGATGGCTATCCCGTTGTGGCTGTCGCCAATCCCTTGCGTGGCGTCAAAAATGACGCCGGCGACGTCGCCGACATCCTTGGCTCAATCAAATCGCCTGTCGTTCTCGTTGGGCATTCCTACGGCGGCTCCGTCATCAGCGAAGCGGCCGAAGGTTATGCAAACGTCAAGGCGCTGGTCTATGTCGCGGCATTCGCGCCGGATGCGGGCGAGACCGCCGCGCAACTCGCCGGCAAATTTCCCGGCAGCACGCTTGGTCCGACCCTCGCGCCGCCAGTCGCGCTGTCGAGCGGAGGCAAGGATCTCTACATCCGGCAGGACAAGTTCCACATGCAGTTCGCCGCCGACCTCCCTGAAGCCGAAGCCAGGCTCATGGCAGCGACGCAAAGACCCATTCAAGAAACGGCGCTGAACGAAGCCCAAACGGAAGCGGCGTGGAAGAAGATCCCGAGCTGGTTCATCTACGGCGACGGGGACAAGAACATACCACCGGAAGCTTTGGCCTTCATGGCTGCACGGGCGCACTCGCGGGATACCGTGGTAGTCAAAGGTGCCTCTCATGTTGTGATGGTTTCGAATCCCGAGCCCGTCGCCGGGCTGATCGAGAAGGCGGCTACGAAGGCATCGCGATGAAAACGATCGTAATGAGCGGAACCGGCGGACCGGAAGTCATCGAACTTGTCGAGCGTCCGGAGCCCGTCCTTGCGCGAGGAGAAGTCCTGGTTGAGATTGCTGCCGCGGGCGTGAATTTTATGGACACTGGCGTTCGACGCGGGCTCGCCTGGACGGACACTCCGAATCCGAAAGTGCTAGGCGTGGAGGGCGCGGGCCGCGTGATTTCGATCGGCGCCGGAGTCGACCGCTTCCGGTCTGGTGACCGCGTCGCCTGGGTTTACGCACCGGGAAGTTATGCGGAGCGGGCAGCGATATCGGAGGATGCGCTGGTTCCCGTGCCGGATTCGATCGACGATCACACGGCTGCTGCGGTGATGATGCAGGGGCTCACCGCCAGCCACTTTGCCACGGACTTCTATCCAGTTCGGGAGGGCGATATCGCGCTCGTGCATGCAGGAGCGGGGGGCCTTGGCCTGCTTCTCACCCAGATCATCAAGTTCAGGGGCGGTCATGTGATCGGCCGTGTCTCGTCGGCAGACAAGATTTTGGCGGCAAAAGAGGCCGGCGCAGACCATGTAGTCGTCGACACAGAGGGACAGTTCGCGCAAGAAGTCATTCGCCTGTCCGGCGGCGAAGGCGTCCATGTCGTCTACGATGGCTCTGGGCCGAAAACCTTTGAGGGCTCACTCGCATCATTACGCCGCTCCGGAACCTTCTGCTGGTACGGGCCGGTGCTGGGCGGTCCGGGAGTTCTCGACATCATGAGCCTGCCGAGGAGCATCAAGATCGGCTACGCCGTCTTCTTCGATCATATCTACACGCCAGAATTGCTTCGGGCCCACGCCGGCAAGCTGTTCGACTGGATAGTCAAAGGCGATCTAAAGGTCAGGATCGGCGGCATCTATCCACTTGCGGAGGCGAGACGGGCCCATGCGGAGATGGAGAGCCGTGCCACCATTGGCAAGCTGCTGCTCATCCCGTGAGCCGAGGCGACCGGCAATTCACAGAGGCGGAAGAAGGCGCATTGCGAAGGGAGGATAAGGACTTGCGGGGCACGGCCTTTGTGGTCTGGAAGTCTTACTGATCTCTCGCCACGTGACGGCCTCCAGAAGCGGCATCATTTTTCTCTGCCCGGCAGAGCCTTAGGCTCCGCACTCAACCAGAGAATGCGGTGACATCATGTGCCGAAAAATCTGAAGAAATCGCAGTGGTTAGCGGTTCGATCTCGCTCAAGGCCAGCACCAACAACTGTTTACGCTGCCACTTTCGGTACCTGCTGCTCGACCAATCGCAGGAATCGGGTGTTGCGAGCCCCCGCAACCAAATTCCTACTCCATGCTATCCCACAATAGCAGAAAACTACGATCCAGTGCGCTAAAGTGCTGCGACAATCGGCGCCAAATCCCGAAACGCCAAAAATCGACAGGTGCAAAGCGGGCAGCAATGCTCGGCGCCGTCTAGGCCGCTTCGAACAGTGCGGCATATTCATCGGGAGCCCCTGTTGGGGGAAACCGATCGAGGCCGTCGATGAAGCTTTGGAGCGATCGGCGGACCGCCGGATTTGCCAGGTCGGCAACGGTCTTTGGCGAGACACGTCGTTTGACTCACATAGAGCTGCTGCTTGAATTCCCAGATCATGTCCCAAGCCGCGGGAATGCCGGCTGCTGCGGAGACTCGGCCCCGAGCAGCCACATTGGGCCCCTGGGCGCATTGAAAATCGGCGCGCAAAGTCGTCGGCGGCGACAATGGGGTAGGGGCTGTCGGTCATCTCGCCTCCCAGACTTTGCGCCAGGCTGCGAACTCCGAGGGCCGGATCTGATAGCGCGCGAAATTGCCTTCATGCAGTCCCGCCAACTCGGCTTCGGTAATCTCGACGAAACGCCCACGGTCAGCAGGATCGACCCTTTCGGCCGCCCAAGCTGCGATGCCCGCGACGGCCTCCTTGCGTCCGGTGCGCCCACGGATGAGGTCAGTGACGAGTTCACGCAGTTCGGCGCGATAGCGAAGCCTGAACGGATCAGGCTCGCCCAGCGACTGGCGAACAGCGGCGTAGCGCGCCGCCGAGCGTTCATAGGCCCATAGAAAAAGGTCTTTGAGGAGATCAATCTGATTCAACTCGTAAACCCCGAGCACTGCCTCAGTATACGCCTGTCGCGGCACATCGGCGAAGGAGAGTGGCGAAAGGTTGTTCTTGATGAGCGGGATGTTCGCGGCAAGGCGGGACACGCGCTTGTTTACATCATCGAAGGGCTGAAGATAGGGCAGTTGCACCATGACGAAGAACGCTTGCTCGAACGGGTCAACGATGGCGTCGGCCGTGGCCAAGATCTGATCGAAATATTCTTCGATGAGCTGCGGCACTTCCAGAGGATGGAAAGCGGACCGCTCGATCCCGACCGCGATGTAGCGCAACCTTCCAGCCGCCGACGGATCGACAAGCAGGTTATTGGCCAGCAAACCGTGTAGATTGAGGATCGTGTAGCGGTTGAAGCCGATGTCATCGGCTGCGCTGACCAGGAACTCAATTGCGTCCTTGTGGTTGAGGATCATCTGCGCTTCGAGATGCGCTCGGCCCTCGGCTTCTTCACCGAACTCAATGAGGCGCTTGGTGTCGAGTAGCGAATAGGTATTGCCCTCAAGCCGGCTGGAATTCCAGGCGAGATCGATGAGGAGCCTGCTCAGGATGTGCTTGGCGTAGGTTCCCGCCGGCTGCTCTGCGATCTGCGGTCGCCCAACCGACGTCAGATGAATGCGCTCGGACGCGGTCAAATAGAAGGTGACGTTCGGACGGTAGCTGTTGAGAAAATCGCGATTGTAACCGACTGGTCTGCGGGCTTCGGGCGATTGTCGGACATAGTCGTGCACCGATTTGGCCGCGTCGGAAAGCGCAATGTCGAAAACCCGATCCTCGCCAGATGATGCAGGAGGCGAAGCGACGTCAGGCAGACGGTATTTTGCCCAACGGCCTTCGCCCTCCATAATCAGGCGATTGTCCGATACCAGTCGCTTCAGGCGATATTGTAGCGTGCGTTGAGGGATAGGCGATTGTAGGGCGCGGAGAATCTTTGATGCTGGGATGGCGCCTGTATGTTGGCTTACGATCTCTTCGATCGCAGCCAATGCGTCGTCTGAGATTTGGTTCGCCACGATTCGTTGTTCCTGCGCCTAGTGGGGTATGCGCAAGAATGCCGATGTACGCGCAAATATCAAGTCTATGCGCAATGATTGTTGCGCCTATCCGGATGGAATGGTCGTAAGCGCAATACAAGAACCTACCCTGCGGCGCGAAACAGTCCGCTACGGCCCTCGGTGGCAAGATGATCCAGTGCGCGGCGGTAGGTTGAGAGGAATCGCAATTTGAGATGGTTGCCTGCCCCCGCAACCAACGATACTTGAATATTTTGCCATTCAAGTCGCTTAACAGAAAGCTCCTCCGCACAAGCGTCGAGGAACTTCTTGCGTCTCTGCTCCGTGGCCAGTTCGCCAGCCTCCAGTTTTTCCAGATAGCCGCTGTGCGAGAAGCTGCTGGATTCCTGGGCGCGACTACGTTGGAAGAGGATTCGAAGGTCCAATCGTCGCAATAGGGCAACGGGCCCTGTGTCGTCGGAAATAGATAGCTCTGGTTGATGCGTTATGTCGTATCGAGGGATCCTGGTGTTTCATCTCCACAGCCTTCATTCATCGGACCCGGCGACCTTTCCCAGAACATGGGCTTTCCTCCGGCGCCGCCGTTCGGCGAACCGCGTCTGCCGGAAGTCAGTGTGCGTCCGGTGAGCGGATTTTGGTCAGGCGGGGAATTGGCGCAAGTTACGACACAGATGATTCATTTATGACGTAACAGGGTATGAATGGCCAAGGTTGAGATCCTGACGGGTGCCGAGCGACAACGTCGATGGTCCACGGAACTAAAGCTTTCGATCTTGCAAGAAGCGTTCAGCGGGGTGGCAGCGTTTCGGATGTAGCGCGCCGGCACGACGTTCTTCCGCAACAAATCTATGCCTGGCGAAAGAAGTTCTCGCCACCCGAATTGAGACCTCCACAGACCCCATCGTTCATCCCAGTGTCGCTTATCGGAGCGTCGGGGAGCGTGAGTGACGGTTCCAAGACGAGCGGTGCTCGGTCGAGATGCAAAGACGTTGAAATCGTCCTGAGGAATGGCCGCTTACTGAGAATTGCAGTGGACATGGATCTCGAAGTGCTATCGTCGCTCGTCGCTTGTGTGGAGGCAGCACGATCGGGCCTTCGGGAAATGTGCGGGTTTATCTGGCCTGCGGAGTGACCGACATGCGGCGTGGCATTGATGGACTGTCGGCGCTCGTTGAGACGGTTATCAAGGAGGCGCCAGGTTCCGGCGCAATCTTCGGCTTCCGCGGAAAACGTGCTGATCGGATCAAACTTTTATGGTGGGATGGCCAAGGGTTCTGCCTATTTTACAAAATTTTTGGAACGCGGATACTTTCCCTGGCCGACGGCGAAAGATGGGGTTGCGCATCTGACGCAAGCCCAGTTGTCGATGCTTGTTGAGGGGATCGACTGGCGCCGACCTGCATGGACTTCCGCTCCCGGTCGAACGGCTTTGCTTTGTCCACAGAGCTCATCCTGTTACCAGTTGGCTCTGGGCCGCAGCTGAACAACGCGGTCCCTTCGGTCCAGTCCCATTACAGCACCTTCAACCCTACTACGGACCACTCCGTCCCTGTGCCCCGCATTGGTACTCTGACCCTCATGGATTCTGCCACTTGGGTTTCTCCCTTTGCATCGGGACGACAGGTTCTCACGTTCCATACAAGAGCCTGATCC
>Ga0123340_1000007_pt1 | contig 58342 bp, 32 predicted proteins | sample SirMexnodulemix_FD_89961 | JGI IMG/M metagenome (GOLD analysis project Ga0123340, IMG submission 89961) | Root nodule microbial communities of legume samples collected from Mexico - Siratro Mexico nodule mix | ecosystem: Host-associated > Plants > Roots > Nodule | place: Mexico: Nepantla...
GAGTATACTCCCAGAGAGCAATTGCACCACTGACATGAACATTAAGAGACCTAACAACACCAAATTGCGGAATTTCGATGCAAGCATCCAAAATATGAATTATATCCACAGGTATACCTTCTTTCTCTCGGCCGAGAACCAGGACCTGAGAAAACAAACAAAGAATATATTTAAACATGGACACAGGAATGTTCGAAATGCGGCATAAAGGTTGTCTTAAATATAAGAAATTGTCAGAGATTGATAGAGAAAAATAGCCAATCAGTTAGTATGGAAATATTTGTTTCCTTTCACCCCAGTAAGTAAAATTTGACTAAACAGCAACCCATAACAAAAATTGAAACAAAAAGGTACATCATTGCACAACCAAAAAGGATTACGCTAGCTATTTCACCTTCATTCAACATTAAAAGTACTAGAGAAGATAGTTGTGGGGATTCAACATGACAAAATCTGATCCTGAAATTTAGGCAAATATAAATTCTAATATTTAATGCAGAAAAATCATTTTGCCACCACACCATTTTTTTCCACAACTAGCTTACCTGAGAAAGTCACAATTTCTTTCCACCACTTATACAATATCAAATCTTCACACCAATTATGCCACCACTTCTACAATTTCTTTAAATAGATCAAAAGATCTAAAAGAAAATTCCTAAACCACTGTATATACTTTTAATTTTTAAAGATATGGGTCAGCGATTCGAAAAATATTCTATTGGTCAATTCTCGGAGATTCTAACTCTCACTCAAATGGATACGTGAATATGATTCATTCCCAACTTAATAACGACTGAAAAGTAACACCACTTCATCCTTTCAACAGTACATCTGGTTGCTGACTTCCAAACGATACGGTGACAAAATGTCCCATTATCCAGCTTTCATGAAGTGTATGTATACTTCAACATGAGTACCGCTGCTGATTTGTCATCTCAGTAGTCTAAGGTTTATTCCACTGAAATTCCAGATCTTCTAAACGGGTCTTTACCCATTAGTAGTTAGTTCATAAATCCCAAATAATGTGTTCGGATGGTGAATTTTCTGCGGGTAATTATTTTTATACAGAATTAGAAATATTTTATGACAAAATATATTGTTTGACTAAGAACTTTTGAAAGAAATAGAAATTCTAAAAATTTCTTAGGTTAATTTGATTACTTAAAAATAGAAAATTTTAAATTCTACTTAAAAATTTGAAACCTTCCATACTCTTTTCTCTCTCATTACAATTGTCTTTGCTCTTTATACTATCTTCTCGGCTCCATTGGCAGGACATTATTAACTCGACTGAAAGTGAGATGTTGTTGACCTGGTCAATGTCAAAGCACTGTGGACTCAACATCGTTTCTTCGACTGATGTTGGTAGGGGTTTCTTGCAGGCAGAAGTCAATTGTGGTTATTTTCAACTGACATCGTCAATTGTTAAACCGATTGACTTGTACAACAAATATAAACAGAACAGATGCCAAATCTCCTAAATATAGACATTAATAGAGTGCAACTACACAAGTTACATGCAGAAAGAGAAATTTGCACGCAACAAATACCAATTCAGAAGGCAATTCAACGTAAGCAGATAATGCAAATGCAGACCAGTCAATCGGTTTAACAATTATCATGTGATTAATTGGCTCTCAATTAGAAGGTAAAATTCAATAACTACATTTCCAGTAAGATTTTATAGACACAAATTTCGACATTTTGATGAAGAAAATCGAAGAGCCCTGGCGGTAGGAGCAGCAGCAAGAAACCACATAAAATTAAGTCCAAACAACAGTGCATACGCTCCTGCTAATGAGATATCCCCAATCATACAAAAAATACTTAAAGAACTTGAAGGTTACAATACTTACCATTTTCTTAGGAAAGATATACTGATCAAGGGGTACACTGTTTGCAGTTTGTTCCAAACCCAAGATGCAAAATCCTTCTCTTTTTTTTTTCTGCAAGTAAACCTTTATGCTATCTACTGGGACTTCTATTATAGGAACCCACTTTTCAGCTGTCACGCTGCAAAGAACAAAAAAATTTTGGAATGGTTGAGAAAATAAGTGTGCAATAAATTCAATTATATAACACGAGTTATATATATGTGTGTGTGTGTTTGTGTGTGTATATATATATGTATATGTATATATAATTCAGCCTTGTCTCTAGTTGATGCATGCTTTTCAATATACCCCGTTACTTCGAGGATTGGAAATCTCACGTGTAGGATTAGGGGGAAACCCAATTGTGAGTGACACGAGGCCCAACACTTTGCTAGAATAGGCTTTGAGTGACTCTGATACAATCTTAAGAATGTGAAATTTAAGCCTAACTTAATCCTGCAAAACTGACTTATAAGGTGAGTTTTTCACCCACTTTTATACTATAATTTGACTTTATCTCTAGTCGATGTGAGCTTTTCAACATTTACGGAGAAATTATTTATCCAGAGCTGATCTAACTTTTTGAAACCAAGAAATAACTATATGTTGAGAAGTGAGATATTGAAAAAGTATAAGATTAGTTCCATATGTTATAGACCATAACAACTCTTTTAAGCGGGGTGAACATAATTACAAAATATTTAGTCACCAAAAAGTATAATTAATCCCTAAACAATCAATTACTGTATCTTTAGAATTCCAAGATATCTATAAGATTTTAATATTCCTCCTTAAGTTGGACTATATAGATCATATGCACTAAGCTTGTTTCAAATGTAGTTAATCGGAGACCCATTGTTGATTTGGTGAATATATATGCTAGTATATGTTTCTCCGAACATGACTTTCTCTCTTGTAATGACAATCAACTTCAATATGTTTCATAATTTCATGAAATATTGGATTTGATACAATGTGTGGCTACTTAATTATCACATATAACTGATAATTGTCTAAACTCCCCTAACTCTAGTTCCTAAGCAACAGAGGTGGAACTTCTATTCCTAAAGTAACGAAAGTGGTTGTCTCCAAAAATATTAAAAACCAGATGCAAAACTTCTATCAAGTTTCTTGTTGAGTTCCTCTAATGAGTCTACTACTAGGAATCTTTTAACTTCTTTTGCAGCCCTAGCTTTTGCGATATGTGAGACCATATCATGGTTGTCACGGTTGTCTGTTTAAGAGAATTTACTGAGTTGCATCAAAGAGATGTTGGATATCACTAGCAAAAATTTCTTGTGCGTTCTTCCAAAAATTGAATCATGTTTTAAAGGATATGGACTATGTAAATATTTTTCTGCTATTGAAGTGGTTCATCAAAAGGTGTCATCATTTCACAAGGAAAATATGCTCTTGATAATTTGAAGGAGACAAGCCTTACAAATTACAAGCCCATTGATAGTCCTAAGGACTCAAGAAGTTAATGGGAGACCAAGCTTGGTGGGAAAACTCATTTATTTCAATATAAAAATACCTGATCTTTCTTATCTAGTGGAAATTGTGAGTCAACTTATGCAGAACCCTCACATTGATCACCACAATGTTGTGATTCACATTCTTAAAAATGTAAATGGGAACCCAAGACAGGAATTGTTGTATGAGAACAAGGAAAATACTCGAGTCAAAAGGTATTGTGGTGCAGGTTGGGCTGGTTGTCCCTTTGACAAAATATCTACCACACAATACTGTATATTCCTTGGAGGGAACCTTGTATCTTGGAAAAGTAAGAAATAAAGTGTTGTTACTCAATCTAGTTCAAAAGTTGATATAGATCCATGCCCTAGCTACATGTGGACTTGTGCGGATTAAACAACTCCTTCAAGAGTTGACAATCAATCAGCACTTCATCTTGCCTCCAATCTAGTGTTTCATGAGAGAACTAAACATATAGAGATTGATTGTCATTTTGTTAGACAAAAGTTGTTGTTCAAGGATCCTATTAGAGAGTTTGTGGCTTTAATGAAAAACTCGCAAGCATTCTAACTAAATCTCTAAGAGGACTTAGAATTCAATTTATATGTTCCAAGCTTAGTACATATGATCTATATGTTGCAGCTTGAAGGGGAGTGCTGAAATGTACAATGTCATTTTATTAACATATCTTTTTTGTGTACCCAACTTTAGGATTAGGGTTTTGGGTAAGTGCCTTGCCTCTTCTTGTATCCTATCTACATACATCAATAAAAAGCACAATAATGTAGGTTGAACACACTTTGTTTTATGCATCGTAGTTGTCTAAGGAGAAGTCTCAAATACAAAAATGCAAGCCCAAAAAAAGGAATTGTTTCGAAAAAGACATCAACAGAGAAGAAATACTAGCAAAGATTACTAACATAACACATGTATACTTTTTTATGCTGTGGGAATCATATATGCGGAAAACACTTATGAGACCGACAAGAGTTTGTTAACGCCAAAACCAAGAGTATAAGCAAAACACATATAACCAAAGACCCAAGGAGGTAAAGGATGGAAAGTGGTAGGGATTTCGAACTTGCTGAGGGATTTTACCTTTCAAGATGAAGGAGCACATGCAATTGATGACGAGCTTAGCCCATGTTCTGTGTTATTTTGTTACTATTTCTGTTACTTTTATTATCTATAAATAAACAACCATTTGTCTGTATTTTACACAAGAGAATTAACCCTATATCTATTTTTCTTTATTTTCATATGGTATCAGAGCCTAGGGTTAGGGTTAAATATTTTTCGGTGAACCCACTATTCACCATCCTCATCCAGCTGCCCCTGCTGCCACCACCACCGATTGGGTCGGCGACACCACCGTTAAGAGCGCCTCATCCAGGCGACCACCGTCCATTGGAATCGCGGAGATCAGAGCAGTGACGCGCCTTCATGCGCCGTTTTCGTCCCCGTCACCGTTGTCAAGGTGTGTGGTGGTGCGTCCGGCGGCGATCAACATCGTTGTGATTGTCGTCCTGCAAGTGTTCTGGATCTGTCCTCGTCATCTTGATCGGAGCCCGGTTGAGTTTTAGCGTTTTTCTCTCTCCTATATGGCTTCTTCGACGGCTACCACTGCCTCTTCTTCTACTGCTGCCTCCTCTACTTTCATTGTACTTGATCACTATACTAATTACGTCAATGTTCATCTGTCAATTGATAAATTAGATGACACAAATTATGATACTTGGGCTTCAAATATTAGGTTATGGCTTAAGAGTCAAGGCTATATTGATCATCTTACAACGTCTGTTGCTAATGTTCCTGAGAATGAAGTTTCTCGTTGGTCGAAAATTGATGCTCATGCATGGTTCTCAAATCAACCATTAACTTTGAAACAAATTTTTTGCTCTTATGAGACGTGTTTAGAAATTTGGGAACATGCCAAATTATTATATACCAATGATACTCAACGTCTTTATGGAGTATGTCAAAATCTCCTTCATGTTGTTGCTTCGAGACGTCTTGATGGTACAATGTCTGAGTATGTTGGTAAAATTCATGCTCTTTTTCATGATTTAAATGAATTGTTGTCTCTTGCATCCACTCAGTCTCAAGAGATAGAGCAATGGTCCAAGTTTTTCATGTTGTTAGCCTTATATGGACTTCCTGATGATTATTTTCCTGTTCGTGATCAGATTTTGGGATCTCCTGTTGTGCCCACCCTTACTTCTACTTGTTCCACCCTTATGCGTGTATCAAGTAAATCCCACATTGATATATCTACTCCAGGTGATGACTCTTCTCCTTTGGTATCTCAACGTGATGACCGAACTCGTTCTCGGAAGCCGAGCAAAGGGCGTCATAAGTGTGATCACTGTGGCAAACTTGGCCACAAAATTGACAGGTGTTATGCTTTACATGGTCGTCCTCCTAAAACTAATGTGGTTGTCCAAGCTACTCTTGTGCCACCTACCATGGATCGTACTTCAGGTCCACCTGCTATTTTCAATGAATTTCTTAAATGGTATGAGGATCGTCAGAACTCTGGTTCCACTGCATCTGTTACACATACAGGTATCTCGTTTGCTAGGCTCACCTACTCCAGTTCTCTTGGTCCTTGGGTTCTAGACTCAGGTGCCACAGATTATATTACTGGTAATAAATCCTTTTTCTCTTCTTTGTCTACCTTTGGTCATTTACCTTCCATTACCATGGCTAATGGTTCTAAGGTCTCATCCCATGGTGTTGGTACTGTTCATTTTTTTCCTTCTTTGCCTATTGATAATGTTCTTTATGTCTCTGGGTCACTTTTTAATTTATTATCTATCAGTTGTCACACTCATTCTCTTAATTGTACTATTTCTTTTATCAAAGATTTTGTCTGTTTGCAGGACAGGAGTTCGGGACAGATGATTGGCACCGGATGTGAGTCTCATGGTCTTTACTGTTTACGAATGTTTGTTCATGTTGGCATGGTTATGGACTCTCCATCTCTCCATCATGCTAAGTTGGGACATCCTAGTCTTGCCAAGATGAAGCAACTTGTTCCAAGTTTATCCAAGTTGTCCAGTTTCTCTTGTGAGTCGTGTCTTTTAGAAAAACATAGTCGCAATTCTTTTCTTAGTAGTGTCTCTCAACGTGCTTTGTCCCCTTTTGCCTTAGTTCACTCTGACATTTGAGAACTAAGTCGAGTTAAGTCTATTTTAGTATTTCATTATTTTGTTACTTTTATTAATGATTATTCAAGATGTACATGATTATTTTTAATGAAAAGTCGTTATGAGTTTTTTCAATATTTCAATCTTTTTTTAATAAAATTAAAAATCAATTTGGTGTTTCAATTCAAATCTTACGGAGTAATAATGCTCGTGAGTATCTTTCTCAATCTTTTACAACTTTTATGAAATCTCATGGCATTCTTCACCAACGTCTTGTGCTTATACACCTCAACAAAATGGGATGCCTAAGCGCAAAATTGGACATCTTGTTAAAACTACTCGTACACTTTTAATTCATGGTGAGATTCCTCAATGTTTTTTGGGTGATGCTATTCTTAGTGCACGTTATCTTATTAATCGTATGTCATCTTCAGTTTTAAAAAATAAAATTTGTCACTCTATTTTGTTTCCTCATAAGTCTCTCCATCTCTTACCCACTAAAGTTTTTGGGTCTACATATTTTGTTCACAACTTTAGTCCCGGGCTTGATAAATTATCTGCTCGGTCACATAAATGTGTCTTTTTAGAGTTCACTAGATCTAAAAAAGGATATAAATGTTTTTCACCCTCACTTAATCGTTATTTCATTTCTGCAAATGTTACCTTCACTGAATCTTCTTTTTATTTTAAGTCTATATTTTCTCCTCTTACGTCTTCATCTAATCAAATACATATTCCAATTGTCTGTGATTCTCCTATCATGTCTAATGTACCTACCGAATCGCCTCCTTCACCACCTCTTAAGGTTTATAGTCGTCGTCAAACTTCCCATCGTCTACCAAGTGATTCTCCTCTGGTGTCAGATCTTCCGCCCCCTCCGGCTACGGCTCCGACAGTTGAACCTGATCTTCTCGTTGCCATTCGTAAAGGTACACGTTCTATTTGTAATCACTCTCCACATTATACTACCTTAGAGCTATCATAGACTATATCATCCCTTTTATGCTTGCCTTTCGTCCATTTCTTCAGTGTCTATTCCAAAATCTGTAAGTGATGCTTTAGCCCATCCAGGTTGGCTTCAAGCTATGCTTGATGAACTTAGTACTCTTCAAAATAGTGGAACTTGAGAATTCGTTTCTTCACCCTCTGGGAAATTTGTTGTTGGTTATAGGTGGATCTTTGCTATCAAAGTTGGTCCTGATGGCACATTGATAGTCTCAAAGCTTGTCTTGTGGCTAAAGACTACACCCAAATTTTTGGTTTAGAATATGACGATACTTTTTCTTTGGTGGCAAAAATGACATTTGTTCGCCTATTTATAGCCATGACAGCTCTTCAAAGGTGACCTCTTTATCAGCTGGATGTGAAAAATGTTTTTCTTAATGGGGATTTGCAGGAAGAAATTTATATGGAGCAACCTCCAGGTTTTGTTGCTCAAGGAGAGTCTTATGGATTGGTATGTCGTCTCCGCAAATTTGTATATGGTCTCAAACAGTCTCCCAGGGCCTGGTTTGGAAAGTTTAGTAGTGTTAAAGAATTTGGTATGACTCGCAGTGGCATTCAGTTTTTTATCGCCATTCAAATGTTGGATGTATCTATCTAGTTGTATATGTTGATGACATTGTTGTTACAGGTAGTGATCACCATGACATTTCTCAACTTAAACAGCATATTTGTCACCATTTTCAGACCAAAGATCTTGGTAAACTTAGATATTTCTTGGGGATTGAGGTAACACAATCCAATAATGATATTGTTATCTCTCAAAGAAAGTATGCATCAGATCTTTTGGAAGAAACTGGATTAATGAACTCTAAATCTGTTTACACACCCATGGACCCTAATGCCAAACTTCTACCTAGTCATGGGAGCCCCTCTCAAATCCTGAGAAGTATAGAAGAATGGTTGGAAAACTGAACTATCTCACTGTTACTCGTCCTGATATTTCTTTTGCAGTTAGTGTGGTGAGTCAATTCTTTAACTCTCCATGTGTTGATCATTTGAATGCAATTACTCGTATATTGAAGTACATTAAAGGTTCTCTTGGAAAAGGCCTGTTATATGGTCATAATGACCATACTGGAGTTGTATGTTATACAGATGCAGATTGGGCAGAGTCTCCATCGGATAGAAGATCTACTTCCGGATATTGTGTTTCTATTAGTGGTAATTTGATATCTTAGAAGAGTAAGAAACAACATGTTGTGGCAAAGATCTAGTGCCGAAACTGAATATAGAGTCATGGCCTTAGCTGCCTGTGAACTTATTTGGCTCAAACAATTATCGAAAGAATTGCAATTTGGAGAGGTCACTCAAATAACACTCATATGTGATAATTAGGTTGCTCTTCATATTAGCTCAAATTCCGTCTTTCACGAGAAAACTAAACATATTGAAATTGATTGTCATTTTGTTTGAGAAAAAATTACATCAGGAGACATCAAGACTAAGTTTGTTAATTCCAATGATCAATTAGCAGACATTTCCACCAAATCTTTAAGGGGTCCAGGATTGATTATATTTGTAACAAGCTTGGTACATACAATTTATATGCACCAACTTGAGGGGGAGTGTTAAATATAACGGGCTTAGTCCATATTCTTTATTATTTTGTTATTATTTTTGTTACTTTTATTATCTATAAATAAATAACCCTATGTGTATTTTACACAAAGAAATTAACCCTATAACTATTTTTCTTTATTTTAATAATGAAGAACAAGAATAGAAGACCTCAGGAGGTCTTATGATGTCTATTTTTTCGTTAAACCACTTCATTCTATTGGGAATACGAGGACAATATGTTTTATGCAACACTACATGAGATGCCCTAAAAGTCCGAGCCTAAGTAGACATATACTCATGCATGTTATTTTCTGTTTCATGAGAAAATGATTGAAAAAAAGAAAATAACTTTGAATGATGTTTCAGTAATATAACTATGCACAACTGGAAAAATCATCAATTAAAGTAACAATATCTTAACCCTAATGTAAAGGGAAAACAACTTGGATCCCAAACATCTAGATGGACTAAAACAAAAGGGGACAAAGCATGACTAAAAGTGCAGCTAGAAAAAGGACTAAGAATATGCTTACCAAATTGACATGAGTCACAAAACAAATATTCTAACTTGGAAAGATTAGGCGTTAACTGTTTCAGCTTTTCAAGACTTGGATGTGTTAGAATGACACAATCAATAGACCTTGTAAATTTATTGTTGGACAATAGATTAAAGGGAGCCTTAGAGACATAAAGAACATTATGAATAGAGGGGGAGGATGGCAACAGAAGCACCTCAAGACTATGTTTGAGAATCATTTGCCATGATGATGTAAGGTACATAACCAGAACTAGAAAATAAAGAAAAAAAAATATTTATTACTAGTTATATGATTGGTGGCCCCAAAATCAAGGATCCAATGGCCCATAGAGTGAGATGCCAACAAGAGAATACCAGTGTACGAAACAAAAGTAGTAGAACCAAAGGCCTGAGGCTCCCTAAAGAGTGCAATCTCTTGAGGTGAACATAAGCAGATTCAACAAGAGTAGATTGTGCAAGAGAGCTGACTGGAGCAGAGTTTACCACACCAGCTGATTTAGAAGGTCAACCATACAAAGCATCACAATGATGAATAGTGTAACCAAGTTTGAGACAATATTTTGTGAGACTAACCGCAGTCGCCTCACTACAAGATCAAGGCTAAAGAGTCAACAGAGATAGACAAAACGAGGGTCCAACTAATTATCAAGTCGATGTATGTTTTAGCAGGAATGCAAAGCAAAGAGGACCAAGCAACAGTCATTGTGGGGAGAGAAAGAGACTCTATATTTTGTTTCCAAAGTTGAGAGTACTCTGTAGGAAAGCCATACAAAGCTAATGACATGAAAAAGGTCTCACTACTCTACAATACCTTGGCAGTTATTGTAGCAGGAGGCAGAAGTTCACTAAAAATCATGGTAGTGAAGCAAAGAGGACCAAACAACAAACACTGTGGGGGCAAAAGGAGATTCTAAATTTTGTTTGTAAACTTGAGAGAATTCTGTAAGTAAGCCATACAAACCTAGCTAACATAAGAAAGGTCTGACTACTATACAATTCCTTGGTACAGTTCGTTGCAGGAAGCACAAATTTATTAAAATCATGAAGATCACTTAAACAACCCAAATAGGTTGACATGGTTCCCTCAAGTGTTCATGCCACAATCACATCCATGACTTACTAACATAGTCTAGAGATTTTGTATGTCATTGGTATAATCCATTCAATGTTTGTGACAACTATAAAGCACAAAAATAAAAATAAAAAAATCTACTATCATCAAAACCTGATAAGTTGGAATTGTTTGTCATTCATGACTTTTGTATCAGCAATGGCTAGCCCTGATGCTCTAAATACCTGCTTTGTATAAAAAAAGGAGTTAAGAAAATACAGCTGTTTTTCTCCAAAAACGGGAAATTAAAAAAAAAAATAGTGTAGATAAGAATGACAAATGAAGCAGAACGAGAAACTTACCTCACATGTTCGAGCCAAACCAGCAAGATTGGGAATGCGGTCAAGCAATGATGCAACAAGAATAAAATTCTGTCGACTAGCCTTTTGTTGCACTAGAGATGATCTTCTTGACTGCAATAATTGGTCGAGCAGGAGATCATCCCTTTCTATCTCTGTCATGACGATCATGAAATTAAATGATGGTAAATACAAAACTATGAATCACATAAAAAAAATGTGAAACTAAGACAACACACAATACAAAGTCATAATTATCCAGCAAAACATTCAAACATACCAGACATTTTTTCGTAGGTTTCATCATTTCTATAAAGGAAACTAGCGGCATTGTCCCCCTTGTCATGTTTGGCAAAAGTAACTTTTTTCTGGAAATCTGAAGAAATATCTTTAGGCACGGTTCCTTCAATGACACCAGATAAATTTTCCATGCAATTCTTATCCGCACTGAAATTGAGAGTCTCATTCCTGATTGTCACCACATCCTTTGCCATTGAACATCGTAGGTCTTCTCTAGCATCCTATAACGACAGAGGAAAAACTCACAAGATGTAACAAAAATTATAACCTCTCTCTTTTAGATAAGTATGGCAAGGCTCTTACGTTTAAAAACTTGAGCACCTGCTCCATGAGAGATGTTGGAACACATTCAAAATCATCCTCCTTCACACACCAAAAGAGAGATAGAATAAACAAATCTATCGTAAAATCAGAAATATAAGCTAATTCACATTGATCACGCTCAATGAAATAAATTCTTCTTATTAGAAAGAAGATTTTATCTAGAGACAATAGTCAGTTTTGTTAGTTCAAATGGGTAATCGGAAAATATTCCCAAGTCAATGAGGGGCCCTAGGATAGGCTCCATATGAATTTGACACATATGATCTAAATTCTCAGCTTGAAAAAATGAGTTTTAGAAACAGTGCACATAGGGTAATTATATTTTCTAAGGGTAACTATTATAGGTATTATTTTCCTAATAAATAATATTCACAGCAATGTAATTTATGCACATGATTCGCCATGTCTCATTTATCGTAGTGGAGGCGTATGGGTGTTGGTTGCATGTATGGAAATAACTGACTACATGGAACTGTATCCATTATTTTTAAGTTCTGAAAAGGGGAGAGTGGAATTTCAACTTCTCCCACAAACTCCTCGCTCCCCTCCCCAAGTGGCAATTTGAGTGTGCTTAGCAAGTCAACCAATGGCTAATAGGCTATATGAACTAGTTTGACAAGATTATACTTGTTTGATACCCAGGCTTATTTTAGAAGCATTTAGGTTATTTTCATAAGCTAAATGTGGTAGCTTAAGAAAATAAGTTAGCTTATAAGCTACTATTATGTCATTTTATATTTATCAACTAATTTTGCTATCTTATAGGCTTTGAGCTTTTCAACTCCTAGTTTATAACTTGTAAGCTTCAGCTAGCTTAGAAGCTTTCGCCTAGCTTTACCAAGCAAACCCTTTGAGGGAAAAAACCAGTTTTGTTAAAGAGACTACTTTTGGCATGATTGAAGCTGTGATGGCCACTATTCGAAAATATATTGATATACAATTTTCTTTACTATAGCATGCCCGTTCCACACATCTAGCTAAAGTGGAATATCAACAGGTATGGAGTATGCCCAGTGGGCACGGCCCACCAATGGGAATTATTTTCAGTAAATCATATTTCAACCCCAGTTTCCATTGTTCCTCTTCAATGAGGTAATTTCATTCAATACACCCAATGTCATAGTTGCAGAACTAAATGACGGCAGTGGACAGTAACATTGTTAGGATTTCCCCTTCACAAAGGATTTCTCCTCTCGCAAAGTGTTAATGCTCAATCTACAAATGAACATATGTCCCCCCCTCTCTCTTTGCCTATACATCAACCTATTAATTTTACTCATTACTCCCCTAACTAATTAATAAATATCCTCACTGTATTATTTTCCCATAGTACTATTGGACTGAGGTATGAACAGAATAGAGAAAAGGCAGAGCAGGAACAAAGTTTAAAACAAATTTTTGATGAATTGCCTCTATTTATATAAATTTCAGAATTAATCACATTTAAGAGTCATTAATATAAATGCAATGCCCAAAGTACATAAAATAACCACTATGCATACATCTGGACAGTCATGTATCCTAGACTTTAATACAGAAATTCACAATATATAAGCTCGTTTCCAACAGTAAGATTAGTTGAGTAACCGTAGACCAAGGGTGGATGTAAGCAGGTCCAAGAGAGAAGCACTTACAAGTTGTAAAACAATATTATTTAGCATTTTATGGCTGCTCCAGGAAGGGGACTTCTATTTAAAAACGAGGAGAGTTTATCCACGGAACTACATATAAATGTTGACCAGGCAGGGCCAATTTCCAACAAGACATCCACCACAAGATATATTACATGTTTTTAAGTAGAAATCTGCTGACACGGTGAGTAAAGAACAACTAGTTGTAATATCCAGTACAGAGATAGAATTTAACTTTGGCTCAACGCAAAGGGAAATTTTATTAAACTTAACACATTGAGTGGGTGGATGATAAACTTAACAAGATTGCCTGGGCAATTGGACCACACCCTACCGTGAGTTTGACTCATCCAAAACTAAAACACTCAAATATTAACTACCTCATAATTGAGATTGCTATTCAAGGATAGCATTTGTATAATTGTCCAAATACTGTTAATCACCAACACTGACCCTCACCTCAACTCGATTAACGAAAATTCCAGCAGGTGTGACAGAGCTATTTGGGTCATAAGCATCAAGATATCCTTTCATTGATGTTCGTAAGCTGAAAGATTATATAAATTAACGAGTTTAGTCCAATAGAAAGCAGTATAAAGCAATGAGTTTAGTCTGTTAGAAAGTAGCACAAATCAAATACAAAATATAGAGACTTCCTGGTTTATATTAGAAGCAAAAGAGAAAATGCAATGATGGAAAATGATACTCACCTGATTTTACAATTTAAAATGCAAGCATTAAACATCAATCTTATACTAGTAATTAGGTCACATACTAGCATTGCACTAAAAGCTCAACACCAATCAAACAATTAAATTAAGAAACATCATAAAAATTAGAAAACTGCCAAGATTGTATTGCCAATTAGATGACTAATAACAGGTTCCACTATATATTCTACATACTGGAAGCTTTATTATACAGACAAAAGTAATAACGAAAGAATCAAATGGCATCTTAATTACCATAATTACAAGACATGGTTATTTTATTAACATTATAACACATTCAAACTGCACACAGGTAGATTAATTACTTTCAGATGGTCATATTCCTATTTGCATTCTTCTCTTGACTTTATCTAACGAATTGCACAATTAAGAATAAAACATAATATACTTGAAGAGTATTAAAGATATAAATGTAAACATTCAATTATTCAACTCGATGTTAGTTAGTTATCTGGTTTTCTATTATGATTAGTTTGTTACTGTTGTAACTCTGCTTGAGCCTATATATGCTCAGATTGTATCTTCTTTCTCATTCAGTGCAATAATAATTCCTATCTCTTTTTGTTAATCTTTGATCTGTTTCCTCTCATACCTAAAACTCTAATATGGTACCGTGAACAGGGATTGTTCCTCAATGGCCAATTCAAACTCCCCTCTACTTCCCAATATTTTCCCAATTCTGAAGCCAAAAAATTTGATGATTCAAATTATCTTCATTGAAAACAAGTTGAACCTGTCATAAAGTCACATAGACTTCATCGATTTGTTGTAAACCAAGTGATTCCTTCTTACTATTCTTAGGAGCAAACTCAATGTGCAGGATTTTTCCTGTAGAAATCCTTCACCATGACTTTGAGGGGGCCATAAGTGATATAAATGTAAATATTCAGTATTTCAACTGGATGTTAGTTATCATTTTTCTGCATTAGTTTGTTACTATTGTAACCTCTTCTTGAGCCTGTATATGCTCAGCTAGTTTCTTATTTCTCATTCAGTGCAATAATAAGTCCATTCTCTCTCTTTTAATCTTTTCTCTGTTTTCTCTCATACCTAAAACTCTAATAACTCTAACAAAGAGCATTGTAAAAATTACTTAACATAGTAACTGTTTTACTATATATAAATAATAGGTAAACAAGAAGTAAAAAATAATACCGTGCACAATCAGAATTTGCTTCAAGATATGCCTTCAAATCTACAAAACACCTCTTCTCCAACGGTACCATCTCAGAAGGTCCACAATTCAACAATGGAAACAATTTATGAAGAATTTGATATACAAGTAACTGCAACAACAATAACAGATATTACGACCCATTTATCTTAGTGATATGTGTGTATGAGAGAGAGATATATCAAAATCATAATACATAAATGATAACCTGCGCAAAACCACGTAAGCTGTGATGATGTGACGTTAGCAATGGAACTAGAGGAGGAAACAATTCATCCAAATGACTAGATTGGACATCTTTAGATGAATTGAGAATGACATTAGCTGCTATGAATACATATGAAGATAGTGCCTGCATATTTAAGAATAAAAATTACGACACTTTAATAAGCATAAAGCAGTGTCTGGGAATTGTATTAGTCAGGTTACAATTGTCACTATAACAGCTCCTACAATCCATTATGCTCTCTATAAGAGCATGTTGTATTCTGTTGAAACTGGCTGTTTATAAATAGCAAAATTTATAAGCACAAATGATATTGAAGAGTTAATACATTGATTGAGACATTAATGGAACCTATCCATTTATTCAGACATTAATGAAGCTTATGCGTCAATTGAGGCATTGCTGTTTGTTTGTACAAGATAAATTTCTGCACAGTTCAGTGAGTAGCAATGAACATCTTTAGAGAGGATTGCCTGTAATTCTGTGATTTGTACGTACATGAATATTCTTATTTATAATTGTTGATCCTTCGTCAACTAGAAATAAGACCACACTATAATATACAAGTGAGTGCAAATCTCATCATATAAGTCATTTTCTTGAAGTTGAGTTATACTTTGAAGCTGAGTTATACTTTCTAAGATGGTATGAAGTTCATCATAAAAAGGTTTGTGGGACTTATCATGTCACTCATTATCAACCCACCCACAAATATATAGTATCACACTCAAGATGTTTCAGTCTTCAATGTGAAACGGATGTTGGAGATCCTATATTGACTAAAGATATGACCAAATTATATTATATAAGCAGGTACAAACCAAAGATATGATCAAATTATATTATATAAGTAGGTACAAACCTCACCGTACAAGTTAATTTTGTAAGATTTGACTTGGATTTAAAGTTAAATTTTTAAGAGATAATAATAAGGCACAAAATCAATACCAGATAATAGGAAATATTTGGTATGACATTTCTCTATCAAATCACATCTCTAGCAACTAGAAAATATAACATAGTAAAATAGTGGTCAAAATAAAATTTACCTGCTGCCTCATGTCATAGTCCCGCAATATGGGGACCAATTGCTCTTTAACCTGGGAATTAGACATCATGAGAATTGGAAGAAAAGATAATTTCAACATACAGGTTACAGATTACAAACTTTACACATTAAGCTGGACACTCAAAGGTGCATCTAACAGATTTACAAAAAAACATAGAATGCAATCAATTCTAAACTTCATTCGAAATTAAACTGAACATGTAAGGAAACTGAAAGAGTAGCCACTTGTTCTCATCCCCACATAAAATGAACAAAAGATAAATACTAAAACTGATTTCATATACTCAACTTATTTAGTCCTAGTAAACAACACCTAGCATGTAGCTTCTAGGCCATGCTATAAAACAGAAAGTTCTTTCTTTTTTGCCAAGCACTTTAAGGATTAAATTATTTTTTGGATCACTTTTATGATAATTGACCATAGGAAGGCCCTTTTTTCCGAGGTTTTAAGCAAAAGTGTAAACTACAAGGTAGGATTAGCAAAAGGTTCATCTTGACATTAACCTGGCTGACCTGGAAGCAAGTTGGTCAAGTCAACCCACTCCATTTTAAGGTGGGTAAGCCAGTTGACCAACGAAACAAATGAAAGAAATAATAAACTTGCACTCCTGTGACAAATTTAATTGGAAATAATTATATCAAAATCATAAAATAGTGAGTAACAATTTTTAATTTCAGTTATAAAAGTTAAAAAGGAACAGCCCAATTGATTCAATATACATTGGAAGTGGGTTAAACAAGACATGCTACGAAGGTTAAGGGATTCTAAAACCCGGCCCAACCCACAAAATAGGAGGTTGAGTAGGTCCCGTAAGTTGGCATGTTTCGCCATTCCTACTACTGAGCCCTTTTGTGAACAAGTACAAGCAGAAAATATGATATTAAGAGGCAAGAAACTCTAGTAAAGCAAAAGCAGAAAATCATCCTTTTCTATATTATATATTCATCTAGAGCTTAAAAGGAAAATTATCTATCTTAAGACCCTTTATGATGCTTAACCCCACTTTTACTCTACTGGGCATGGCTCTTATTTATATTCCAATAACTCAACTATTTGCAAATGAATACAAGCATAATATAAAGAAGAAAATGACAATACAAAAAAGAGGAAAAAGAAATTCTTACAAGAGATGGAAACTTCAAGTAAATGTTAATTGCAAATGTCTCTAAGTATTGACGAACAGCAGGTAAGTTATTTCTCTGCAAGAGAACAAAAAATATAGTTACAAATATAGCATTGGCGAGTGAACACATGTAGATAACAGTAAGAAAAATGGTAGTGCTGTAATGAATTCAATATTGATAATTAGAATGTAATAATTGATATGTCTATACCAATTTTCCTTTTACTAGTCAGAAGTGATTTCTATTTAAAAAAAATGCAATTCAAACACAATTAAGCACACAAATACAGAAGCAAAGTATGCAACACAGAAAAATGAGGAATAAAAACGTAGTAATTGTCTTAAAATCAATAAAAAAATGATGTTATAAATAAAAAATACATATAATAAAACATTTCAATGAAATTTAGATAAAAAAAGAATGTAATAACATGCATAGGCATAAAGGAGACCAAAAAGACAAGCTTCTAATACAATTTAAAATATCTAAGAATTCCAATAGGAAGTAAATATTAAAGAATGATAACATGCAAAGTCAACTTACATTAAGAGATATGTATAAGTATTCTACAACTTTCCCAACTATATCTTCCTCAACAAATGGTGACAATACACATATTATTTGCCAGGCACGTATTTTGCGTCTATGAATCTGTAACAACAATGTAACAAAATTAGTTGTTGCAAATGCTGATTATTCCAGTAACAATAAAAAAATTCCCGTATCATGCCATATTCAAACCATTGAAAGCGGAAAATCATTAGACACATTCTCAAGGAAATAAGTCTGACCAGTATAAATCCAGTTCCACATAAACAAAAGGTCACGGTTTCTAGCTTCAGGTTGGTAGTTGTCACTGAGATATTATCGTGGCAGTTATGATACTACACTGATGCCAAATAAATTACTCATTTTTAGGTAATGATTTATAATGAATCAAAGTTCTTTTTTAGTTCAATAAACATGGCAAGTGAGTCTATGCAATGCAACATTCTAGATGAGTAAGGGAGAGCTACGGATTTGGTACACCAAAATTAAGAAGCAATTTTGTATCTTAGGCCAAATATTTAGTGTTCCAGGGCACGATGATGCTGTATTTTTATTAGTGGATAGACCTCCAAAACTTGATACCAAAAAGAATATAAGGAATGTGTAATTGTTTGAACTTGGTTACTTGTAAAGATGATGAAGATGATCTATAAAACAGTGATTCTAATACAGACGTCAGACGAAACTCAGACATCAAGACATCAATTGAGTGCATCTGTGAACGACATGACAAAAATATAAAATGAGAATTTAAGTTTTATATATTCATCTGCTAAGAACATGGTTGAGATTGGAGATGAAAACAAGATTTTGTGTGCAAAGATGTTTGCGTTCAATGGGAGAAAGGGTTCTGTTTCGTGCTTCAAGGAATCCTAGATAATTTGAATTTTCAGATAATTTTTAAAATTTACAAGTACACCTTTTTGGCAAAAAACTATGATAGAAGTCTCTGAGAAGTGTCTAGCGAAGAGTAGGTGTTGTCATTCATTAGGCCTGTATCCAAGTCAGGTCTAAGTAGGATAAAAAAAATTAATAGCAACATGGCAAGGGTTGTTTGTGGTGGTGACCAAGCTGAGACTGACATTGACACACCATTCTGTAGGGGTGTCTGAGCGCAATAGAAGATGGCCATAATTAGTAGTACAGAACTGCATTTTGGCTCTCGATATTAAGGTGACGCAGGATCATGTTCTGTTTTCAAGTTCTTCATTTCAGTTCATCATGTTTTTAAAGAGTTTTCACTATAGTCAGTTGCCATTGTCAAAGTACTCAGGTAGACATCAGTATCCATCCACACCATGATAAAACAGTCAATAATTCTTATAATACAAAAAACTTGATTTTGTATTTTTCATTTTTCCCCCACTTTCTTACAAGACAAGGCAAACATAACAACTCTCACTCCCAAATAATTTCAAACAGAAATCAGGCAGGCTGCTCTAGCCATTTCCAATTCAACAAGCTACACAATGAATACTTACAGCACTATACTTTTTGTATAACTCCTTTGCAAGATCTTTATCATTCACCTACATTAACAGATGTTATAAATAACATAAGCATTCTAAAATAACCTTCTGAACTCTTTAATAAATTAAAACGGTGCACTAAAAAGGGCTTGAACAGAATCAAACAGGGCATCACAGAAAACTATTTGAAGCCATATCAGTTAATTTGCTAACATTATGCACATATTCCAAATTTATAAACACCATGCTCTCAGTTCACATTAGGATCAGTCAATGTTATAATGTGACAATCATTTGCTACCAAAATCTAGCTTACAACATTTCAAGTCACCATTATTTACTCAAAATTGATAAATACCTAGGGTGAAAAAAGTAGAAACACACCACAAAATCTAGCATTGTAGTCAGAATTCTCAAGGCATGCTAAGCCAATCCCAAAAGCTACAAGAGGTGAGGGTTTCCTCCATTTGCATATTTTACTTTGATACTATCCCTAATTAATGTGGGAGTTGATGTTTTCACAATACACTCCCTCATGTCCAACACTATTGCCCTAGTTGTTTGGATAAAATGGTGGCTGGCTCAATAACATATAGAATAGACTCTAATAGAATCTTAAAACAAGTCCAATTCAACTCCAAAAACTAGTTTTATCCACAGGCCTTTCACCATCATGTCTCTTTGGCTGAAAACAAGCATGGGCAACGGGTTTGTGGGGTGTGTTGAGTCTATTTGAGATAGTCCAAGTCCCAAATTGTTTAGAGATAGTAGCAAAATAATCTTGCTTATACACTAGCCCTTTTAACTAGTTTGTAAAGCAAGCATGCATCAACACTCGCCAGTTGCTTGCAGTCAAACAAAATGATGAAAGGCCAATTGATAAAAACGTGTGAGAAATATACCACAAAAGTTAGGCATTATAATTGGAGAGCCAAAACCTTATATGCAACCCACTCCACACCAAAATCCCATACTTCCAATGTGTGACTCGAGTACTATATGCAAACGCAACTGGATCCCAAAAAAAACTTATGTTCTTAATAGTTGGGAGTGTTCCTTTCTCAACTCAAGATGTTTATTGCATGCAATACCAACGCTAACTTCATTTTTCTTTTCGCACATGAATATTATTTAGAACCACTGGACAGTAAGAGACAGATGATCTCAACCACTTTATAAATTAAAATAACCCAAAGGATTCTTTTAAACTTGAGGCAAGATATCAACAGGACTGGCAGCGAAAATAGACTTGTACCGTATCAGTAAGAAAACCTCATAGCAGCCGAAATCCAAGTACATAACATACAAAACATACGTTTGTCTTAAAAATACTCCAGTAACAAGCTATTTCAAATTTAGCATGGAATTCATTTCTGAGCATTAATTGATAATAATAGTAATCTACTACCACAGAGTCAAGAAGCTCTAGTAGAAATGATTTGCCAGATGCTTGTGCTGCAATACAGCCCGCATCTTCATTTGGGGACCCCACCATCCTGGCCAAGTCTGCCAACTTGTAAAACAGAACAGCAACTGATACACGCGCATACAACTCTGTATTAATAAATGCCTGATAATAGAAGTGCCCAATTATTACAAAGTCATAAGCTTCATTTTTAAAAAAAAAATATACAATTGCAATTAATGGTAGTCAGCATATGTTAGTTAAGATAAAAATGTATTAAATTCTTTAACAAATTCAGGTAAAGAAACAGATAATTAAACAAATCTTTTAAATGTTCAGTAGCTCACTTCAGTCAGCTCAGGATCAGGACTACTGGCCAGTATAGAGACTTCCAGTCTAGCATCATTGTTGTCAGCAAGTTCAGCTTCAAAATCCTCATCAAATGCAACTGAAAGAGATAATCTCAAATTCCCATATGATAATTTTAAAATAAAACAATAGACAGAGCCAAGTAATCACATGCTCATTCAGCAAATTAACATATTTTTCGAACCTGATCCATAGAGAGATAGTAACTTGAGCTCTTTCATGTAAAACTTTATAATCCCAGGATTTAAGAGCCATAATCCTGTTAAGTGTAATGCTGCAAGACGAATTGTACGAGGACTCTTTGTGCCCTCCATCAGAAGATTTTCAATAAACTGAATCCATGACAATAAAATAAATTCGTCACTATTTGCAAGAAATTAGCAGAGATAATACACAAACAGGAAAATAATACAAGAGAACACATACCCACTTCAGGGGTCCAGGTGCATTGTCTGTTTGGTGCATGCTCTCATCATTAAATACCAAAGGATGCAGAACAGATGACAAAAGAGCAGCAATTGATGCTACTCTTCGCTTATTGCAGCTTATATGCAATATCCAAGAGGAACGGACCAAATTCCACATCATCTAATCAATGATTGCAAGTCATTGGATCAGTGAGCAAAACTGCTGGTAGGGTTACGACAGGACAAGTATTCAACAAAATATAAATATCCATCATTCTAATTATAAAATATTAATCCATTGGAAGTGAGCACCATTAATGGGTATAAGAAGAATTGGTATATAGGATTCACATGTTCAGTATGCCAGTTAACATACCTTAACTGCCAAGCAGACTGTTAGCTTGTTTTACTTAGCATTCACAACATTTTACAAAGAGACATTTGACAGGCCCACACACATTGGACATCTCATACAGTTATAGAAAATTAGGTATTATGAGATGCCTAAAGCCCATATCAAATACAATGGGATGTTCAGAATTATTCAAGTGTATGGTTATCTCCCCCTAACAGTTAGCTTTTAGGGTGGGTTCCGTAATGTTTATCAATTGGTAGCAGCTAATTGTCAATGTCTCAAAACCCACAGAGGGTTTGGACCAGTGGAAAATTCCAGCCAACTAGAGAAATTTGAGTAAAATGACATAAAGTGTGAGCCGCCAAAGTGTAGGCTCTCAGAAGCAGTGCTATGATGAGGGCTTGGATGTTATTGGGTTCTTAAGTCTCACACCAATCAGTATGGGATGTTCACCGGAGTATTTACGTACTCTGTTCTCCACCCTAAAGTGTGAGCCGCCAAAGTGTAGGCTCTCAGAAGCTGTGCTATGATGAGGGCTTGGATGTTCTGGGGTTCTTAAGTCTCACACCAAGCAGTATGAGATGTTCACTAGTATTTATGTGCATTGTTCTCCTCCTAAAGTGACATAAAGTGTGAGCCGCCAAAGCGTAGGCTCTCAGAAGCAGTGCTACGATGAGAGCTTGGATGTTGATCAGGCATGCCCAGGCACCAAAAGCTCCATAATTTTGGATTCTCTCAATGATAACAGCACTCTGATTATGTTATTCCCATAATTATGCTCCATTTGGTCTTGACAAGTCTAGGAAACCTTTACTCCTGACAGAATAGCATCTCAGATGGCCATATGCTTATTGTTGGGAAGTCTCACACTGCCTACCTCCATTCTTAGAAAGCAGCTTATATATCTGTTGGACAACTTTGCTTAGTCACAATTGATTTTAAGATGAAATCTAACCTAGTACCAGAGCCTATGGAGGGGGAGTGTCGGGAAATCCCACATTGCATGCCTCAATTATTAGAGAACAAATGTCAATTGATTTTAAGATGACATCAGACACTTATCATACTGGTAAATTAACAGAACCAGTAATCAAGGCTAGCTTATAAAGATCTTCAAAGTTATAATAACAGCTACAAATGCTTCATACCAGGGCAAGATGCCGACTGCCCATTTTAAAACCAGACCTAGTTTGCCACATTGCAACATGCTTACCACTAATTCATTCATTCAATTAAGCCAACAGTTAGTTGCCCGCAAACTAAATAACGAGCTACAATGTAAACCTGTGTGTTGATTAAGTGACAATGGGAAACAACTGCTTTGGACTTCACTTTAGCAACCAGCTCAAATAACATTCTGACTGATCTCAGCATGGGTAAAACACAGCTTTCTCCAGCATTTTCCAGACTGCAAAATGACTTTGAGTAAGATAAACTCCATAAATAAGACCAAATACAGAGAGAAAAAACAATATATACAACATATGTAAAACTCTCATGGTATTGACACAAAAGAAATGATATTCACCATGTTTGGCATTTAATTTATAAATAAGCCTATCTGCAGCAACACAAGTTGCACAAAAATCACAACACGCTTGCACAGATGCACTGTTACTTACCTCTCGACGAGATCACCAAAAATACATTTTAGAGTGTCATCTGAGAAGAATGTGTGGTTTTCCTCCAAATTAAACCCATTCTTGAGAGCATACGAAGGAATTGACAACAAAGATTCTAGGCACGCCCACTGAATCATTAATAAATCAGTTAAAATCTTCTAATTTATTTCTTGACAAGTTATAACTAGTGAAAATAAAAAAGTGCTTTAACTGCTAAGGCTTCATGAGATCATAAAATGGAACAGGTTAGTTAATATGCCAGGCACAGATAATGAATTCAGAAAATTTTAAACTAGAATAACAAAAGAGTAAATGAATATAAAATTTCAGAATCCAATTATACAATCCAAAAATCAGATATATGGCAACAAAAATATCTGCCTTATGGCAAAAGAGAAAGAATGGCACCTTTATATCCAATAAAACAGCCCTTCGAGATCTAGCCAAAACTCCTGACCCTAGAAGATCATTAATATTTTGAATGAAAGACAGACACATATAATCTAACTGAGACCTTCCTTCTGTTTCTGAAAACATTTGCTCACTTTCCTCTACCAGATAAAGAGAATGGGGAAAGAATGTTGAAACAAAAACCTTGAGAATAGAAACTAATGCTTCATATGCTGCAAGGGAAATTTCTGCTCCCATCTGCAATTGCCATACATGGCAATAAGTATATCATCACAGTTCAAAAGTGACAGAGTCATAAAATCAGAATTTTTATAACAGATAATTCATTTAATATATGCAAGCTACCTCTGAGATAGAAGGTGAACACCTAGTAGTCCTCCAGAAGAATTTCCACATAAAAGTGAAAGCATAATTATGTGGAGCATCTCTTTTAATTTGGCTACACCAGAAGAAGATTAATGATATAGCCTTTACTGACATGATCTGTTTGGTTAAACAAGTAAAAAATCAGACAAGATGCAATGAAAAAAGGTGTTACCAGGAACTGATTAGTGATTAGTACAAAAGTTCATGAATTGATAATGATAGAGCACATGGTAACCACACTACACTAATGCATACTTGTGAGCATCAATGACAGTATTCTATATAGGAAACAACAAAATTACACTAATAGACCTTGCAAGTTCTAAAGATAATTCCAATATGGAAGTTAGCGCTAAGTTAGCCATTGAAGTTAAAAAAAATTGGTCCATTAAAGTATTTTCTTGGAATTCAGTTTGCTCAGTCAAAGGAACAAATCTTTAACCAAAGGAAGTACATATCCTAGAATTTGCCTAAGGAAGTTGGCTTATTGGGATGTAAGAGTACAGCATATTCTAGCAAGCTTGAGGGGAGTGTTGAAAGTTTGCATTACTTATCTTTTATCTCTCCATTTATTATAAAAATTCTGTTTTTATTACAAGTAATGAGGTAGAAATAGATTATTTTTGTAATTAGGAAACTATTTTATCTCTTTCCTAAATATAGAATTCGCAAATTCATTATTTTCTTTTTCATAGAGATTTCCTATTATGACGGCCAACTTTTTTGTCCCTTTGTTCTCTACAAGAGGATCTCTTCTGTATCTTTTTTCTATTAAGTGCAAAACATTACCTTCCAAGTATATGTATAAATCATCTTAGCTTTTACAATGTTGGTTCCTCACAATTTATAAGCTCAATCAGTGAAAATTACTTGATAAATGAGTACCTAAATTATTCAAGGAATTCCATTAAAGTAAAATGTTAAAGCTAGCTAGAAGGAAAGAAAATTCAAAGCTGCTGTGATGCCTACAGTTTGGTTTAATTTAAATTTTAAGTTACAAGGATACCACGTTCAATGAATAATTCTCTAGTATCCAATTCATCATGAAATAAACAGTGAACCGTAAAAAAGGTGTAGAATGTACTTACTGCCTGCAACACAACAGTGGTAGCAGAAACTGACAACCTTCGTTGACTAGGGCCTCCAAGTTTTCCTTTCACGGCACCAGGCAGTGAGGTGTCCTCCGTAACAACAGCAGACCAGAAAACAGAACAAGACCGATTGGCAAACTGAACCAGATCATGCTGCATTCCAATAAACGTTTTAGAATTATAAAAAGTAGATGGATAACCACATAATAATATAAAAAGGTATAAAATATGATACCAATAAATATACAAATTCATCAGAAAACTTCTCAGAGATGTCATCAATGAATCCCAGATCATCAACTACAACAGGCAAGGCTTTCTCTACATTCGCTCTGGCTTTAATACTATATTCAACTGCTCTTTCCTTTGCTCTGCGAAGCTCCATAACCAAGCTCGAGACAAGAATCATGAATTTGACTACTACGTACCTTGTCTCATGGTTTTGTTTCAAGATATCAGTACCGTTGTTTCTAATGAACTGCAATAACAGTTATCCTTTCCATGTTAAATTTTAAAACATAAAATTGGTACAGGGTTACCCCTTCCATGACCAGTATCAATTGCAGGTCATAAAACGATCCTATTACTCTCTTATAACAAAACAAATATATAACCCAAGACACCAATGATGATTTTCCTTCTTCCTAGAAATAATTAATTCGCACTTATATTTAATAAACATGATCGTAAGTAAAAAGGACAATGGCAAAAGCAAACCACTAAAATAGGTTCCAGAAGATCGCCTTGCTTGGTAGAAATGAAAAGCATTTTTGCCCATCTATTTGCTTCAGACTCCCATGCACTCAAGTCTTCATCATCATAAGTAAGAGAAACATCAATAGGAAGATTATTGCTGACAAACCTCTGTGGGAAGTCATAAAGACTCTTCCACAGCTCTATCTTGTTATTACAGCAACTGGCACACCGATCCTTGTAACCACAACCAGAAAGCCATCTTTGCACAGTCACCCTTAACTGACCTGACGAGGAAGAGTGGTCAAAATTTACTTAACTAAAAATCCTAGATTATTTTCTCCAATTCATTGATGAAAAATTATGGTTGGAAACACAAGCAAGAAGATTTTTTGTTTGAGAGCAGCCAAATGTGATGAAAAATTAAGCTTAAGTCATATTTTCAGTGCATATCCTCAGATCCCAATCCAACAAATACTGTAACAAGTAGTGCTCTTAAGTCCAAACTCACAGATCGTCACAAGGATATAGGAAAGTAATAACAACATCAGAAAGGATTTTATTTAGTACATATCCAATCTTGAAGAAAATGAATAAAAGAAAACTGTTAACAAACTGAACTGTTTATTATTTTCACTCTTATGAAAAAAGAACCTTACAAGATTTTTTATAGGCAACCGCTTACAACAAAGGCTATTCTTAGTATTAGCTGACAGCTGTACCAGATAATCGCTGTAACAGTAAAAGCATTAACAGAGACAAAATATAATTATTCACTCTAACACCCCATCTCGAACTCAAGGAGAACAGGAGTAGTAAATGAAACTTGCAATTCAGTGAGCAAAGTAGAAAGCCATGTTCATTCAGTAGAAGTTTCAGCCAAACTTCTACTGTGCTAGAAAGAGCACTAACTCGCTGCTCATGGGACCACCAATATACTAAATTGGGACCAATAAATATGGATACTCCAGAAGTAGAACGTCTAACATCAATATCAGATGCCCAATCAGCATCACAAAAGGCTTTCAGTGACAAAGGTTGGGCAAGAGTTACCAGATCTAATGTCAGCAATCACATTTTATCCTTCCATATTAAAGAGATTATAGTTATAGTGTAGAACGGAAATATCCCGGAATCGTAGGGATCTAATTATATCCCTGAATCATAGGGATCTGATTACATAAGTGTTGTTATTGTATTTCCTAAATTAGTCTTCCAATCTTGTATATGTGTCTAATGTATTCTTGGCAATAAAATCACTCTATATTACCCTAATATTTAAGATGGTATCAAAGCGTTCGAATCCTAAGAACCACCCCTGACTGTGCATCCAAAAAACCCTGGATGATAGCCTTCATTGTTGTCAACAATCCAAAACCCTAGAAGACAACCTTCATTGTTGTTGATTATATTTTTAAAGGAAACCTTAATTGTTGTCATCATTTATCTTGTCATTCCTTGCACTTTGTCTTGTTGATGTCATAGCAGGTTCGAGCGACATAACTGAAATAGAGGATAATAAATACCAAACTCATTGAGAGCTTCAGAATCGTAACACTACATACAAATTGAATGAAAAAAATTACTTGAAATGGTCTCAGCTTGTTCATACTACTCTAAAAGGTAAAGGGAAAGTTGGCCACTTGAGTGATGATGCCCCTAGTGAGGAAGATCCCAAATTTACAAAATGGGAATAAGAGGATTCTATGATCATGCCATGGCTACAGAACTTAATGATCCCAGAGATAAGTAATACTTCGATGTTCCTTAACTCTGCGAAAGAGATCTGGAATGTTATGGAGCCTACATACTCCAAAGCTAAAGATGTTGCCCAAATATGAGGTGAAGGTGAAGACTATGGCTGCAAAACAAGAAAACAATATTGTTACATAGTACGTCAATCAACTGAAATCATTGTGAATGGAATTAGACCATTACAGGGTCATAACAGCCAGGTGCTCAGCAACGCTCAAATTGAGCAAGATAGAGTTTATGAATTTTTGGTAGGACTTAAATATGGTTTTGATCAAGTGAGAGTTTAGATCCTCGCAAAAGAAGAAGTTCCAGGAATTAATGAAGTAGTGGTTATAATCAGAAGTGAAGAAACTAGAAGGGGATTAATGCTAGAAACACCAGTTGTAGAAAACTTAGTCATGATAGTCAATAGGGCCTTGACCAAGACGATAAAAGTGAAGAGTGTGGTGTACCTACTGCAACAAACCTACACTAGTGAAAAGCGTTGGAAGTTCCATGGAAAGCCACCTAGCCGTGATTGGGCCCCCCAAAACCGTGACAAGGAGAGGGGAAAAACAAAGGGAGGACAGTCACACATAGCTACTGAAACCAAGGAAGAAAATAAATGAGAATTAGTTCAACTCAATCAAAATGGAATAGAGAAAATGAGATTATTCCTCAACAAATTGGATAAACCAGCCGGTACTTGTTCTCTAGCATATTCAGGTAAGTTTGGAAAGTTTCCTTCTGTTGCACTCAATGTCTCAGATAGATTCTATAACAAATATTAGATATTGGATTCAGGTGCCACTGATCACATGACACCCCTACCTAAAAATTTCTCCTCATACAACCCTTGCCCTAGCAGTAAGAAAATATTCACATCGGATGGCACTTCCAGCACTGCAACAGAACAAGGAGCACAAGCCAGAAAAAATTCTTACCACGGATGGCGATGATGTAAGATGTGGGAAAAATTTTGTTTACATAAGGAAGACAAAGGTCATTCCAAATTTTGCCCATGTCCATGAATCTAATCCAACATTACATGAGGTAACTGCTTTCCCTAATCATGTAATCTCTAGTGAATCAATCTCTGATTTCCCAACTACACAATAACCCGAATTGAGTTTGACACATACCTATGAGGTCCTAGACATTCCAATTGCCCTTAGGAAAGAGACTAGAAAATGTTCCAACAAGCAACAAAACCCTCTAGCCAAATACTTATCGTTTAAAAACTGCTCACCTGCTCATAAGTCTTCCTTAAAAGCCTAAACACTACCACAACACCTACAACCCTATATGAGGTATTGATTGACAGAAAATGAAAACAGGCCACAGGCCATGGACCTAGAAATGGAGGCACTAGAAAATAATAGTACTTGGGAATCGGTTACTCTACCAAATGGGGAAAAACCAGTAGGATGCAAATGGGTATATACTATAAAGTAAAAGAAGAACTAATCCATTGAAAAGTAAAGGCAAGATTAGTAGCCAAGGGACTCACTCAAACCTACGGAGTGGATTACATAGAAACATTTGCTCTAGTTGCAAAAATGAATACAGCCAAGGTCATGTTCAATAGCAATGGTTACCACACTACACTAATGCATACTTGTGAGCATCAATGACAATATTCTATATAGGAAAGAACAAAAATACAGTAAAAGGCCTTGCAAGTTATAAAGATAATTCCAATATGGAAGTTAGGGCAACTAAAGTATTTCCTTGGAATTGAGTTTGCTCAGTCAAAGGAACCAATCTTCATTAACCAAAAGAAGTACATATCCCAGATTTTGTTGAAGGAAGTTGACTTATTGGGATGTAAGGTAGCCAAGACTTACACCCCTTGACCAAAACATAAAGCTTGCCCATCTAAACCTAAGGAAGTCATGGATAGAGAACAATACTATTAGAATAGGTCTTAAATAAATATGAGCTCTACTATCACTATACCTAGGACTTTAGTTTTGCCTTTTGATTTTTACTCATTGTATCAAAAAGCTATCAATATAAATATTATAACAAAAGAGTGGTGATTCAAGCTCTATACAATGTAGTTTCATTTTATTTATCTCAAGTTGGTATCAGAGTGGGTTGATTCCGCTTTGTTGGTCTCAATCTAGTTCGACGAAGCCTTTGTCATCGTCCCCTATCCGCCTTGTCACAGTTTTCCCACCACCTAATCTAGAGCATGTCTCCGAGTACCACCAATCCTGAAAGCTTAATTAGCTCCCCGCGCCGCCATATGCACGCTCTTTGTTCACTGTTGCTAGGTGTGTGTCGTCCACACGCCACCTTCCTTCACCGGAAGCGACCTCACCTCCACATGACTCACCAAACCTCCACGTCCCTGTTCTAACCTTTGGTTCTCCCTTACCAACTTGGTTGAAGGTCAAATCTATTATTCTCTAGTTTTTTCTTATTGGTTTCCTTTTGGTGTCCTCCAACGAAAATGTCTTTTAAACCTGTCATCTTCTCTGAAACTCCTACATTACTCCAATAGCCAAGATTTTAGAGGGTAACCTCCTGATTAGGTAAGTGGTAGTAAGAAGGGTTTTAAACCAAAATTTCTTGGAACGTGATTTTAAGAAAGTCAAGCTCTAGTTTGGGTTAATAAGTGCCCATTTTTTTATGCAATCTCATTCTATTTAGGTGTGTTAGCACATGAATACTCACAGATTATCCCTTCTTTTTGGCAAAAAGAGTTGAGCACAAGATTAAAGGAGTCATTAGCATTATCAAACCTAATTCTCTTGATACTGGCTCCAAATTGAATCTTAATCATTGAGACAAGCTCTAGAAAAAAAAAAAAAAAACAAAGCTAACCTCAAATAAATATTTCAATAGGAAAACCCAAGTCATTCGAGTACAATCATCTATGAAGGTTATAAACCGTTTAACTCCTGAGATATTAGGGGCACTAACAAGACCCCATACATCAGTATGAACAAGAAAAAATGGAAAAGAATTCATCCTATTACAAATGGGGAAAGGTACACGCTTATGTTTAGCAAACTCAGTCTCACAGTGGAGACTCTCCACATTTAAAACCATAAACAAGGAACGGAAAATCACTTTTACAACTTGAAATGAAGGGTGTCCCAACCGACAATAATATAGTCATGTTTTCTCTTTATTGGTCATGGTAGATTCAGATATAAGAGAGTGGCTATTGATAGGTTGATTAGGGTCCACCATGTAGTACAAGTCATTTCAGTCTCCAACATGTCCAGTCATCCTCCTCGAGTTCCTGTCTTGCAATTTACAAGAGTTGCTATGAAAAGCAACATTACATGGGAGATCTTTTAAGTTTTTGAGCAGAAATCATATTGTTGAACAATTTAGGGACATGAAGGATACTTCTTAGTGTCGGATGGACTTATTTGGACCTCTACTTGTCCAGGTGTAGTTACAAGGATTCCATCTGTATTAGAAATTTTCTTGTTGCTAGGACATGGAGAATATGTGAAGTATTTTGGGTAATAGAGTGGCTCCAAAATCTAGTATCCAATAATGGGTAAAAGGTGTATCCAAAGCAATAAGACCAAAAGAAATTGGAATCTTACTGGAATATGTTAAGTAGCACATGCTCGTGGGCGTCTTCGATTTACTAAGGAAAGATCTTACTCTTTTTGTCTCTTTGTGATTCAGCTCGACAAGGACAGATCCTTTACCCAATGGACAAATCTACAATGAAAGTCGCCGCGGACATCGACCCTTAGAAAGAGTGAAAATGTAAGCAATCTCACATTTAGTAGAACGAACTACTTAATGTCGCCTTGAGGCTCTCCCACCTAATGGACTAACCTTTTGTGTTTGTGCTTTAGTTGTAGCAAAATGTTTATCTCCAATGATTCATAGTCAGAATATTAAAGACAAAAGTTTCCCCATGGTTGTATACCTTCCTACCGTATTCATATTTTTGAGCTGAGTTTCCTCCCACAGGTACTTCACATATTGTTGGCTATGTTTATATTCAGTCATTGATTACACAACAAGTTATATGGCTAATTGACCTAAAAAACTGATAAAAACTAATTAAATATTTCTTTACATGAAAACAGATTTTATGTAATTTAATTATTGCACGTAGCTTGTAGTTTGTGATAAGATTCAATTCACTCACACTTCAAAAAATAGATCTTGTTATTCACAATTCAAATTCTTGATTAGACAAGAATGATGAGTAGTATTTGATATCTCCCATACACCCTCTTTGGATCAGATCAGAAGAATATCATGAATTTCTCATTATGCAAACAACTGAAGGGAAAATGGAGTGTTTGGTATTACTTTTCCTCAGCTTTTAAATACTTTCATGACAACAGAAAGTAGAAAGCAATTGACATTATATATTTCACTTACCACCATAATCCGTAAATTCCTTTGGCAATGCCGAAATGAAAAGCAAAAGAATTTCAAGTGGAATATCAAATGGGCACACGACACAAACAGCAGCCTCCAGAATTTTGCCACAAACTGTAAACATCGTCAAGACATAAGTTGACCTATACAGTGCCCCCTAAATTTTATGATAACTATCAAATGAATAATATAAATCACATAATTCAAAAAGAGTAAATTATAAACCTTGAAGACGGTAAATGGGATTAAAATGTTGTTTGCTGCTCTCAACAACATATCTAAAGATATCCAGTAATTCTTTTTTATCATACTGATTTTCCATTTCAGAAACAAATTCTACAGAAGAAGCTCCTTTAAATGATTCTGTGCTGACGTGATGAACTATTCCAATGCAAGAAGCAACTGAAGCAATGCAGTCAGCAAGGCCCATAAGTCCAGCTCGTCCAAATGATTGATGTTTAGCAGTAGATGCTAAATTGTATAAAAATGCAATGCATTTCCTGTAATAAACTTTTAGACAATAAGAAAAGTAAAGCCAAAGCATTGCGTCACATATTTACATTAACAAAGAGGTAAGCAATAGCAGTGTGGATAGCAGTACCACTAACCTATAGACAGACAAGCAATCGTGCATGCATGTCATCATCTATACAAGAAGAATTAGTGAAGATAAGGAGAAAAGAAAGAAAAAGAATCAAAGACCCCCTAAAGCATATCATAATGTAAAAACTAGCAAAAAACAAGGACAAAGCAGGTAAAAGCTTTGGGCATTTGCCGGCATACTCTAACTTTGAATGAGGCTACTTAATAATGCTTCCAAATAAAAGCTTAGTCTCTCATCCATACCCCAAAAATTGTCCTAATCTGTTAAAAATTATGATTGCTATTGAATTGTACAGCTTTCATAAAACTGCTTTTTGGGTGTACGTACCTAACCTAGGGTTTTTTTCCCTCTCTCTTCAAATCTATTTATGGCTCTATCTCTAGAATGGCATCTACTATTTATGCTCCTTCCCTTTATACTACTACTATTACCACAGCAAAAACTCAACTGGAAGAACTGCGTATCTAGATTCGCCTTTGTAGAGCTATGATTCCTTGGTCAAGGATAACATGACCATTTGGAAAGGAAGTTGTACAAGGAACTCTGTATTGGCTTTATCAACTCCAAGGACCAACCTGCAAACATTCACGCTGAGTCCTTGATTGGGCCTAGAGTTCAATTTGTATATTCCAAGTTGATGCATATAATTTATGTGCTCCAACTTGAGGGGGAGTGTTAAAAATTATGATTGCTACGAACATAGCGTAAGGGTGAACGTTATAGGATATAACTTTCCCTAATAATGTACTCTTCCCTTTTTCTTATATATAAAATATATATCAGTTGAGCATGTAACTCACTGATTTATCTCATCCAAATTCAAGTATGTCTATGTGTTGTCTAAACATACTTTGAGCTTGGAAACTACACTGGACCTATTTCTATATTTTTATATTGGAAAAGGCTTTTGAGAATTAGAATCGCAACTCTTCCATATCTATATTGATGAGAGCACACATTTTTTTATTTCTATCATTTTAATTGATCATATTTGTTCTATAATTATTGTAATTACAATTCCGACTTGTACAAATACATTAAAAGAGTGTTTAAATACATTGCAATCTGGATAGTTCCTATTTGTTCTCATCTCAACAATTCACAATCTATCAAATAATATTATTTTGAACACAATTGGAATTAAATTCTACATTCTAAACCTTTAAACAACACAAATGTAGAATTTGTAATGTTAACTAATTTCAGTGCTAGCACAATTAGAATTGAAATATTTAAAACCATAATTTCAATTCTGTCGTGCAAACAAAACCCTCTGATGTTTTCATATTTTATTCATAAATATATATACACACGCATCCGCTCAATATATTCTATTCAGTACCTTTACATGTATGATAAAGCAACCCCCTAAAATACCCATGTCCCGTGCATGTAAAGTAAGGAGCTTTGGCCAAATACTATCACTATGCACTCAAGCAAAATGAAACAGAATTCAATAACAACATTTTTACTTACAAAACCTTTAAATAGAAAGACTATTCCACTTAATTAGGCAAGCAGTGTGCTATTCATCATATCATCATAGTAATTATGTCAATAAGATTACAAAGGCATAGCATTCACAAACAACCATAGACCTAAACTCCAAAAAACAAATTTCACGAACAAATATAGCCGAGATTAAAATAAAGGACATACGCAATCACAAACTTAATGCATCTCCTTAAAATTATGCTTAAGTGAATAACATAAGATAACTGCAATACTTAAGCTCTGTTCCCCCAATCAAAATATTGAACCGGCCCTTTTCAGCAACCTGCCACAGGCCCCATATTAGAAGTCACCAGGCCAGCTTTAAGCAACCTCTTTTCGTTGCTAAAGTTTCTTAGTACAAACAAAAGGATTCCAAATTCTCCTATTTTTTTTCATATGAATCCTTTTACACCCACAGACACACATACCAGTCTACTTACACAATTTCTAAGCATACCTTGGAGCTAGAAAACGAACATAGTGGCGGAGAAATTGGGCTGCACCTTTAATCACGGATGACATATAAACTCCTTTTACACCTGAAAAGATTATGGGGACTCACTTTATCGTACAACAAATGGAACACGGATTTGGATAAAGTAATAGTTTAAGTGAAGTTAAATAATTGCATAAGTAGCTCAAAAAGAAAAGGCTGAACATAGATTCAAATACGAATGAAAAGAAACCATTTGAAAAGGTCCCAAGGAGTAAAGCACTAACCAAACTCTTTGTGGTGTATTGGGTCATTTAGCCCTTGCATAAATGAACCAAGAACAAAAGTTTCAGGCACTGCTTTTATGTATTTCCCATAATTCTCCCAATTGATGTCAAGAAAAGACTGCATGATCAGGCACCTCACTGCATTCATTAGAAAACAACATAAAATAAAAAACGGTAAGCAAGAAAGAAGGACTAATTTAATACATAAAAGAGTATAGAATTAGCTAACAAGATGTGTATCCTGACTTTAGTGTTGTGTTGTACTAATAGAAATATAAATATAAGCTTATTCAACACTAGCCAATAATCATGAACACACTAACCCTGAGGATTGTCATGATGAAGGCCTCGCTCCCATAAAATAGATAGCCAATCAAAAGTCTCGCCATACGTTTCAAATTGATATTGAATTTTACTAATACTGCTTCCAACATTGAGATATGATCCAGAGAACTGAAGCAACAAAGACACCTGTATGAAACAATTAATTTAGCACATCATCCATTGATTGGGCAAACACAAAAGTCAGAAACCAAAATATCTGTGATATACATTAAGAGCATCTGACAGTTGGTCAAAACTATGTGCAACAACGTATATATTTGGAAACAGACCAAATAAAAATGTGTGTCAGGATTATTTGATCCTGAAAATTTTAAAAATAAAGCCCTGCAAACAGCAATGTCCTCGCAGATTTATATTCCAAAATACACTAAATTCACTTTAACTATAAGGATTTCTGGACCTCCACAACCATAAAAAATGAATTGTTAATAAACTAATGTACAACATATGACTTTGAAGAACACATGCATAACCTGTATATTTTATAGCAATGTCACAAAAAAGGAACCCAGCTTTTGCATTTTCACCTCAATTTTTTAAATACTAAAAGTTCTCTTTTCAACTATTATGCAAAAAACGGAAAACAACATATCTAGGAAGGATGCATTACAACTTGCTATCTTTTCATTCTTCTTACTCGTTTCCGATTGTCCAAATTATTCCAAAACATCAAAGCATTGGCCCCACACACACACAATCTTCATCAATCCAAAACCACAGATTTACAGTAAGATGTTGATATTTGATAGAATAAAACAAAGTAACACATTATATCATTAGGATTGAATCTTAAAATATCATCTAGCATAGTACATCGGATGATCTCTTCATATCTTACCATAAATCATGATTTAATGGATATCCAATTAAGATTAGAAGTTGTCTATTAGTATAAACAGAAGTGAACTGTGCGTTGTGAGCTGTAAGATTAGAAGTTGTGTATTATTCGGTCAGTGAACTGTGTGTTGTAAGCTGTAAGACATCATTTCACACCACATATATTATGTTCTATTATGAGTTTGTTCTCTCATTCCCCTCACCTCTACCCTTATCTATAATATATAATTTTGACAAAGATGAAAAAATTTAGAACACCTGATGATTCCAAGCTGCTTCAACTAAATGAGTACCATATTCTTCGAGCATCTCATACAAAAGCACAAATGCGTCCCAATACTGCTTGCTGTTAATAATCAGGTCATCTATCATCGAAAGGTTCCCAACACCAAGTGACTTGGCTTCCTTGTAAGCCCATCTTTCCCTCTTTGTCACACCATGAGGTACTGAATGCTTTTCACTTGTATTCTTTTTTGAAATGCTAGGCACGGAATTGGTTCCTCCTTGTATATTGAGAGCCATCTTCAATATATGTAAACACTGTTTCCTCACTATACTCTCCTTGTCAACCTGATCAGATTCAGTTTGATTCCTAAGTAAGCAAAACATTGACAAGTTAAATAAACACACAGAAAATCATCAAACAGTGCTTGAGTACCAGCCCAATTTTTATTTCATTCCAGAACTCTTTTTCTGCTGTTATGTCAAAATCTTCAGTTACATTGATTGTATCACGGTCATCATGTGCACATTCTTCTGTGGACCAGGAAAAAGAGAAATACAATGATAGAATATTATATGCCTCTCTTCTTTCTAAAGGTCCAATTGAAAACAGTGTTCTGCAGCATCTCCAGATTTTGATGAATAAATAGTCCCTGAAAACCAATAATATTAACATACAGGATACATTTACAAACAGATGATAAAATGCATACAAATCAGATGAACGTTACCTAGAAAACCCATGTTTCTGCCCATGAATTGAGATTTCAAATGAGTAAGGTGATGCTTTAACAATGATAGGAAGAAGCAGGCCTGCTGCACAAGACCTGTGCTCAGGACTATGTAAAAGCATCCGTTCAATCAAATTGCATATTTCCCAAATCAAAACTTTAACAAATTTATCCGCAATGCACCCTTTTCTTTCCACTGATTTAGAGATTGTATCTGTTAGCACATACTGAAGGGCAGCTTCCAGAATTACAGACAGAACATTACATGATGTTGACAATTCGAAACTATTTGACAGAGACACCAATAGCTCATTGTCCATCAGTGAATCAATCATGACATCATTCAAGTCTTGGTGAAATGATTCGCTACTCCATTCATAAAAGTCCAAATCATCATTACGAAGCATACCCATGGAAAGACCAACTGATTTTAAGAAAATTGGCACCAAATTTTCTTCAAGAACTTCCCACGTGCAAGTTTCAATCACTACACTCATTAACGATTCTGTGATCTGTCATCAAAACGATGCACACATCCAACAACAATGGAGGCAAAACAGAAAAAACAATTAGTAAAATTTCCCAATAATTACCGATAAAGCACAATTGTTTTCCAACTTCTGTAATAATACCTGATTAAGTAAGTCATGCTGCAGGGGTTGTAGAACCTTAGCTAAAGGAAGAAAACATCTCCGAACAAACAATCGTACAGCATCACAATCAGTCCCTGTAAAGAAATGAATTAGATAGAAGAATGTGAAGGGTAATGTGACAGCTGCAAATGCTCCTTTCAGCATAGCATCCTACTTTCCACTTCCAGACCAAAAACAGAGCAAAAGCCATACGAAATTTGAAAACATAATCTGAATGTAAATTGGTAACTCACCCGTTTTCTTCAAGAGATGGCAAAACGCGCCAACCAGCGACAGAAGGTGGGGGCGTTTATCAGCATTCACATCATCACCTTCTTTGATAATATCCTGTTAAAATTCATCAAACAATACAAAATGTGAACAACAAAATAAATGAGAGAAATGGAAGTCAAATGCAGAATAAGAATAAGTGATACCTTGAGAATTCGAGGGAAATCATGGAGAAGTGAAGCGAAGAGGGAGGGTGGAGACAAACGAGTAGACACAAGAATGCAATCCAGCATTGCAGGAACCGCAGGCGGAGGCACCTGAGAGAAGCTTTTCGATAGGGAAGCAACCACAGAAGCCATGGAACCTACCTCTGCTTCTGCTTCGGACATTGTAACAATCTTCTTGAACGGGATTTGGCAGTAAAACCCTAATTATCCGCTGCTAAACCCTAAACCCTGGACAACGCCATGGTTCACCAGCTTTAGCTGTCAATTTTTTGGCGCCCTATTTACTGTGCATTAAATTAAATTAAAAGGAACAAAGCAATAAAACATTAAATTAAGAATTTTAGTGAGAACTAACTCCTAGAGATTTATTTCATTGGTAAGTGAGTCTTTTTTTCTTTTTAGTAATTTTGCTAAATTATATTCGTCTTTACATTTAAATAGTAAGCTGGTATATTTTTTCATTTTTATTTGGTGTAATTAGTGTATCTTGTCAATTAAATTAAAAACGTCCATAAATAAGAAATAAAACAACTCAGTAGTATCACTTAAATTCTTGAAATAATTTATGATTAAGAATTTTATTAGTGAGGAGATTTTGCACAACAATAAATTGAAGCTTATATGTGAGAATGACACTTTAACTTTAAAGTTAATTAATAACTAAACAATAAAAAGTTAGAAGAGAAAAGTGAATATCAGTGATGTTAATATAGATAAGATGTGTTTGACAAAATCCATAAGTCAGTTACTAGACTAACGAATGAGTTAATTTGACAAATATAAAAATGTTTAATAAATACTAGATATAAAGTAATTTAATTGAGAAGTTCCAAACTTATAAACTATAAATTACTTCAGTAAATTTAAAATTTATAGCTTATTTAATTTTTTTCAATGATTATTTTTATATTTTGATATATTATTTTATTATTTTTAATTTTTATTATTATTTGTTTCAATTTTGTATAAATATTTAATTATTATACGGTGTTAGCATTTATTTAGTTAGATTTAAATTTTCTATGTAATTAAAATTAAAATAACTAATGTTTCATTATATTATATTATATGAAAAATACATACGGAAAAATGGTAAAAGACAAATTCAATGTAATAATAATTTAAATTGAAACAAAAATATTCAATTTAATTAATGCTAACTACATAATCTCATTGAAACGAAATTACTTTTACAAATGAAAAAACACAACTTATTAAAAAATAGAAGTATTAAAAAGATTGATAAGAATTTAATTATTTTAAATAAATAGAAAATTATAATTACATAATAATATATTTTTATCTAACGGAATTATTTATATAATAAAATGTATGTAGTTACATACATTTATGTCATTCATGTTGCATTTACCAACTAGTTTATCAATTACTTTACTCAACATTTTTAATATGATAATTTAGTTTATTAATAGAAAACTTTTTAAGTTAGGAGCTTATGTTATCAACTAGTTTTGCTAAACAAAATCATCCATATCTTATATATGCTTTTTTCACTAGCACAATTTATTCATACATACCATATATATACATACCATATATATATATATATATATATTGTTTTGATGATTTTGTTTGTTTAGTTATTAAGCATTGTATACACTTAATTATGAGTTTGATAATACAAAATGCTTGATAAAATAATGTAAAAAAAAATACCTGCATTGTTCATTTATTTAGTTATTTTCCATAAGTTTATGTTGTGTTTTTGTGACTTTTCTAAATTTTTCCAGCTTCATTTTCAAATAATATAAATATGTGTTTCGGTGTGTTTTATGTTCTTTTCAATTTTAAAAAATTATTAGGATTAAATTTATATTTTTCATTTTCATTCTTTTAACATGGGTATGGATTTAGTATTTTAGATTAATCAATTTTCATATGAATATCATTTATGTCAACATAATGAATAATCCAATTATGAAATATAATGTGAGACATATTTTCAACATTTATTGTACTCTTGGCAACCATGTTTCCAATAGTACCATAATATACAATAATGAATGTGAGAAAATTGAGTAATCTTTTTAAATAATATTGAAAATTTTGTGCATATTGACATAGATATTACTCCTCTTGATTTTAAATAATCGTCTTTAGATGAGTCCGAGGCAAATGAACGTGAATAATATGAAACTTTCAACATAATACGAAGGTTATTCATATGATAATAAAATATCAAATTAGTTAATCGGTTACATATTCATAAAACTCATGGTTCTATTCATAAAACTCATGGTTCTTTAAACAATGTAAGCATCGTGTCATTTAGTATAAATGAAAAGGTTGAAGAATTTTTATTAATAGAATAAGACGAAAAAGATAAAAAAAATGAAAAGGAAGAATATGAAAATTAAATAGACATAGATTTTGATTTATTATAATTTTCATAAACAGATATATACACATTTGTGATTCTGACATGTGTATTATATGTTCTGAGATTAATTATATCATACATTTAACTTCTATTCTACTTACAAGTACAAACTTATTTTCACATGAGGTGATTGTAACCATTGTTAACAAACCTACTAATGTTTCAACATTTCCTACACATATAATACACATGAGTTGAGTTAAAGCCTAGTATTTATTTGGATACATATCACGACAAACTTCCAATTATCATATCTATTAAATTAATTATTTTAACTATTTTTTATATTAAAGTCTTTCAATTCAAAATAGCTAATCGCATTTTATCACATATCACATATATGAGTATAAGACATTCTATTACATCATATATGAGTATCTTATCTAATTGTTTTAGATAAACACCAATATATGAATCAATATGGATATGATTTTTAAATTTAAAGAAAAGAAAACTTCTTAAAATTAGAATAAAAAAAACAACTACTTACAATAAAACAAATTTATAAAATTTCATAAACTAATATTCTTACATGATTTTGGATAATACAACTGAAACAAAACACAAACACATTGATCATAAAGCATATGACATCTTATTTTAGTGTATTGCTTCTTAATTTTACTCAAATAACAAATTTTATAAAATTTTACAATCCTTTGTAACATAAAGAAAAATAAAGTTATGTTTCTTATTATGCAGACGATAGAAGGTTTTTTCTACAAATTCATTTTATGTTATTACTTATCATATAAAATTTCCATTATAAATCTCTATTTCAAATTTTGAAGAAAAAAGAGTTACTAAAATAAAAAATAAAAAATAATCCTTTAAAGTGTTTTTTTTTATAAATTTACATTAACTAATACTCATGTATGTTTTTGGATGACACAACATTTAAACAAAGACAAACGCATACAATGATTTGAGAACACATGTCTTTTTGTTTTACGATATTGCTTTATGATTTTATTTAAATAACATAATTTCAATGCAAACCTTTTAGGTACTAATGCGGTATCCTAATATGTTAAGGAGATGTGAAAAAACAAATTGAACTCATTCTTAAATGTTAAGGAAAAGTGAAAAAAAAGGATAAAAAACAAAATAATCTTCCTCAGCTTGCTTACAAACGACATAAGATTTCTCCTACAAATTCATTCTATACTATCACATTTTATTAAAAAGTCAAATAAAACATATTCCAAAAATATATCATGAATAACCTATACACAAATTTTATTATAAACTGTAATTAAGTAGAAATATTTCTTCCTTAAAAAAAGACTAATTGTATCATAGTATAAATAAATAGATGTCATACTTCATCACATTTAACACTGTAAATAATATTTTTATAATCGGGACAAATAGGTGTAGGGGTTGTGAGAATGAGAGTGTGACATATAAAATGAAGTAAAACACAAGTTTTTAGAAACAACAAAGAACACAACACAAGTGGGTTTTAATATGAACCACGACCTTATGATATTTCATTTATCTTTTTAAGAGTGACTTTTGATAGTAAATTTATTTATGCAATAAGAACATATCTAAGGCAAAATAATGTAAAGCGATTTTTTCAAACCATATAGATTCACAATAAGTGAACACACACATATTATAAATAAAAAAGTTAAACTATAAACCTTAAAAAGACTGTAATGAAAAAACTATTCATTAGAGTATGAAAAATATTTCACCAATAAAAACTTACCTTGAGCCATAAACAACAAAAAGAATAAAGTAATCTATTTTAGAAAACAAGTTTTTAAGTCCTAGTCAACAAAAACTTATCTTGAGCCATAAGCAACAAAAACAATAAGGTAATCTATTTTAGAAAAGAAGTTTTTAAGCCTTAGTCCACTAAAAGTTCAATCTTCAACCAAAAATAAAAAAAAAAGACAAGCTTTAAGTTGTAAGAAAAAGAAAAAAAAAATTGTACTTTAAACCATAAACAACTTCAAACCGTGATAAAAGATGTTTGTTAATGGTTTAAGTTTTAAATTTCAAATTGTTATAAATGTGAGGTAAAAGATTTTATCGATTAGTTTTTCGTTTTTCGCTGATTCAAATTTTATCGTGACTATAATCTTTAACCTTAACAAAACATGAAAAGGATATGCATTCTATAAGTGTTTAAAACCATAAAGATTTTCCATTTTTGTTGATTTTTAGAGTTAACAAAAGAGCTTCTACAAAATCACATCGATTTGACAATGTGTGTATTGGTAAAATTTCTCTACAAAAGTGATAATGGATAGGACACAAAAGAGAGTAGGGTTTGGAAGAGTGGGACGTAATTTATGGTAAGAATGGATTTTACAAAACTTGGAATGATGGACATGTTTAGACACATAAATAACAATGTTTGTGAGACATAAAAGAGTTGAGAGTTTGTATGGTCTCATCTTTTTAAAGTGGGATGAGAAATAATGAATAAAGAAGGCTTTTTAACCTAAATTAAATTAAAAGGACAAAGAAAGGCAGCGTAGATAAAATAATGTAAAAGATTTGAATAGAGTATCTATGGCCCATGGGAGATTCCATATTGCAATTATTGTATTGCTATCATCGTATCAGCGTGCTTTGTGTTTATAGGTCTTAAGGAATCTTTGTTCAGTGCTACTAAGTCCGTGACACACGCGTCCACATCCACACTTTCATCCCAGCCACTCTTCTTCAGTCCTAACACTTTCTCCATTTCTCATCTCAAAATGCGGAGCATCTTTGCGCTTCTCCTTGTTCTTGGTACTCTTTTCTCTCACTGTTTTGTTCTGTACTCTGTTTGGCTGCTGAAAGGGAAAAAATAACGCAACGACAAACACCCTAATATATATACTGTGCTGTATTTTAATTATTTATTTTTTGTTGATTTTCTTGGTTGCTAGAAGGAGGAGTTTTGGTGGTTGAAGAGTGTAGGAAATGACTTGATTTACGTTTTGTTGATTATTCAGGCTTGTTTAAGCATGCATTTGCTGAAGAAGGGTATTGTTCTGCTCCTTCTGGACTTAGTACGGAAGCGAAATCGAAGCCTCTTTATTGGAAAGTCAACAGTCCCACTCTCTCTCCTATTCATCTCGAAGGTTAGTCAACTGTTTTTGTTATGCTATTTTTCTTTCGTATCTTAAAGAAATATTGTTATGTTGATGTGAATTGTTTAATGGAGCAGGAAGCAAACAAAGACTGCTTCTGGTTACTGATTAGATTTCCCTTGTTTTTTTTTAATAGACGGGAGTTTTGTGTCTATCTAGGTCAATAGAGGGTCTTTCTAGTAAACAGAAAATACGTTTTAGTTGCAAAAAAATTATGTAAATGCTTTATAAAAAGTGTTAGGTGCATAATAAAATAGAAGATATGAGACCGTACAGTTTGTAGCAGCAGGCTTGTGTGCCTTGTTAACTCAAGAAGTTCACAGTTTTGGACACTTGACTTTTTCCTAAGATGTGGATTTCAAATTACTATTATATTTTATTTTGGTTGCTGACAGAACTGGCTTAAGAGGTGAATTGTGACACTTGACTACCTGGCTTGATTATTAGGATTCTTTCTTGAGTTGTGATATATATGTAAGTTATAATGAACTATATGTAAAGGTTGTTTAGATCTCAAAGTTTCTGCTGCTGTTGAGTCCTGGAGTATTTTCTTGAAAAGAACTTTGCAGTGAATTTGTATTGCACTGAGTTTACTTTGTTTTTGTTTGCAGATTTACCTGGATTCACACGCAGTGTCTACAAGAGTAATCATGCTTTGATATCACCAGAAAGTCATGTATATGGCCCATTGCCTGATTGGTACTCTTGACTTTCTTCATTTGTTTTAGCTAAGATTTTAAGCTTCTTCATTGCCCTCTTGTTGTGTAGTAACTTTAAATTTCTTTGACAGGAGCGACACAATTGGGGCATATTTAATTTCACCGGAAATGGGTTCACACTTTATAATGTACCTAGCTAAGTTGAAAGGTTTGATTATGACTTATTTCATTGAATCTATTATATTTACCAAGTTGCCTGGGTATATTGTGATAGATGATATTGTTGCTTCAGCATACGGTGAAGCAATTATTTTAGTCATCTACACTACATATATTTTCCGACATGCTAATTTTTTGATGCCATTGTTCTTCTCCTAAACAATTATGCATCATTTGGATGCCACTTTATTTCTTCCTTCAGTGTCTGAATCATATGGGCTATTTACAAGCCTCCTAACATTAGATCAACATTATTGAAAAAAGAAGTGTGGCATGGAAAATATTGAACCCTAAGAAAGATAATGAAAGAAAAATTACCCTGTATAGGTAATTGCCTCAGAAAATCTGGGTTCATCCCTCGTAGAGGATTCTCTGTGCATAATTCAAAGTAATATTTCTCTGGTCCAGTGCTACCCGCCAACTGCTTTCACACACTTCAACTCTACAAAGCCTGGAATGGCTTGTAAGTTGTTACTGTACCTTAAAAAAAATATCTTCCTTTCATGATTCTGTGCCATTGTGTCTGGTTTCCTGTTTGTTTCATTGTCCTGGAACCAACCTCCATAATAAATATACCACGGGTCTTTTGTTTCAGCCTAACTTTTAATGTTTGGCAATATCTTATTTGCTTCTCCTTTTAGGATCAAAATGATACAGGGGTTACAATTTCATTCATATCCTCCAAGTCTACCTTTACAGTTTCCCTTAACTCCCATGGACATTTCATTTGTGACGTTTGATGTTTTATGTATGGTGCCATTCACAGTTTCCATGAAACTGAATTTTCTGGTACACTTTTGATATGTGCATTGCCTCTTTTCTAGATAATTCAAGATCAGGACTACCCCAGCCTGGTGTGGAGAGGTTGTAAACATGTTATTTCTCCTTTTCAGTTTCTGCATTCTACCCGTCCTTAATTTCTTGTCCATTACATTCCAAACCATTTAACATTGTATTGTGTAGATTTATCTTTGTGCTCCAAGGTACCGTCACTGTCACTAATGCCACTGGAGTTAGCCAACTACTTAAGGTAATCAGTTTACAATTATTATTGTAAGTGTTTCTGTCAGCATGATCACCGATTTATAGTACTGTTAAAAATTGATATTTGATATAAATTTCAGGTTTGGTTAATGTGTTTTTTTAAAGTACTATCACCTCTTTTCTTAAAGTAATGAAAGAAGAAAATATTATTAGAAAGGGAAAAGAATCTGGAGGAGAATAAAATATCCTCCTTAAAAGAAATAGTTGATGATAACAGCGGGTCAAGTTAGCCAAAAAATTAAACAGATCTTTCAATCTCATTTCGTATCACTAGTTACAATTCCCTTGAAAAAATCTGAAGTAAAGTGCACCAAAGGAAAGATGTAGACAATATCTCATCCTATAAAAATATCAAGGGAAAAGAGAAACCCTTGATAATTTGGACATTCCTATACTGCCAAATGCACCAGAGAGCTGCACATGCCACTCATTACTATAAACTTTAACCCTCCTCATTCCACTTGTACCCTTCGGAACATATAATGAGAAACTGCTTCCCAAGGTGTCATGATACACCCAGTGTTCCCCCGTAGTCACTCAATGCAAACACAAGCAGAAGGCTGTTTTTGAACTATGGCTACACGTAAACCATGTATCAGGACAAAAGGCTTTCACATATCGTTTCCCTCTACCAGTATTTATGCACTTGTGGGAATTCCGTAAGAATTATGTTAGCTTCTGGAAAAATGTTATACATGATGTATTCTTATTACTTTTTTTTTTCTTCTAAATTTGGTTACATTTTTCTTAGATCCAGCTCATTATTTAATGCTGGTGGTAGGTTAGGTTTGACACATAAGTTTTCTATTTATACAGCAGAAGATTCCAGAGGCATTGAAATTGGACTTAAATTCAAGATACAATCCCTGAAACGTTTTTATATAAAAATAAAAGCTGATTACTATTGCTTCAAAATTTTATTTCTTATAGTGTGCTATTACTATTTTTCAATGCTAGAGAGCTTTATGCTTTAATAATTATGATAGGGAAATTATATGACAAAAGAGAAAAGGGAAGGAATGTATGCTTAAGTTCATTGCAGCTTATGATATTATTTCTTATTTATCACACCATTGCAAGATTGGCTCCTTTGGTGAATCCTCTTATTTCCGGTTATAGGAAGTAATGATAGAAATTCATATTTCCCTCATGTGTGATACTTATAATGACCTTATTTTTATTTACACACTGCTTAGCTATGTAATCAAAGATTAGTAAAAATATAGTACAACCATTACAATTGCAGTGTCTTTCTTTCATTCATGTTTTTGTCTGGCTACTAGCTTTTATATCATTTTTTATGAAAGTTTAGATAATCACTATATTTTCTGTGAAGGGTATAAAAAAATTCATATCATGGTTTTAATTCCAGGTGGATTCATTTGCTTATTTTCCTCCAAATTTTGATCATTTAATTGAATCTGATACACCTGCTACTATTGTGGTATTTGAACGAAGGTTTGTAATTTTTACTTCCCCACTTGCAATTTTTATGTTTCATCTCCATCGCCTTGCCATTATCAGAATTCGTGCATTTAATTACGATTATTATGCTGAAAATAGTTCGATGGATTTTATATTTCAAGATTCTTCTATAAGTAGTTACAATATAAATTGGTATAGAATGCATATATTTTTTTTTGTACATTCAAATAGTGAGCTGTAACGAGTACTCTACTGACTTGAGTATGAAAAATGTATATAATCTTTCAGATATTCTTCACTGCCAAATCATATCCCAGAGCCATTGGTTGGTACAACTGATAAGCAGCCACTCCTTGAAACTCCAGGCGAGGTAAGTTGACTCCAATATACTGAAAAGCAGTTTGCTTTATTTCATCTTATTTTTCTTTGCTTTAAATTCAGGGATTATATTTTCCAACTTAGGATGATAGTTCATAAAAGAACATTTTATGACAATGTTACGTCTATTAACGTTGCATAGAGCAATACTTTATGTGCTTTGGGTTCATGTCACTTATCATCAATCTAGGTGTGTTTATAACTCTGAACATGCAAGCATCTTTTTCTGTTACACCCATCACTTCAGATAACTTTCTGACAGTCCATGTTTAGTAACTATTACAAGTCACTATATGATTTTAAACTATTGTGATGTATTGGAAATTCCACGTGTGTTGAAAGTTATCCTCTAATCAGGTGTCTCTGCTCTCTTTTTATCTATCTTAGCTTTTTGAACTTTTGTTCGCTGTATCTAAAGCTTTTAATTCTGTCTGTATGCTTTGTCAGATTTTTGAACTGCGGAAGCTAATTCCAACATCTTTGGCATATGACTTCAATATCCATGTAAGCTCAAACCTCTCATGTACTTATTCTTTTGGCACAGTCCGTTATTCATTGTATTATACAGTTTTCATATGATCATGGTTTCTGGTAAATTTCTGTAAATGTTACTGATGAACCCATGACTGCAGATAATGGATTTTCAACCTGGAGAATTTCTTAATGTGAAGGTAATTTGTCTCTCTGCCTGTACCATACTGACGTGGATATGTTATGTATGCATGCGTTAGAGTTGCATTAAGAATTTGGATCTCTAAAATGGGGATAAGGTAATAAGTAACCTCTCTTTCGTTGGACAAATCTATGGTTCGTGGCTAAATAAACGATGTTCAAGAAGCAAACGAATGACTATCCTTGGGCAGATTCTAGCCACCTTTAATTTGTGATCAATGCTCATTCTTGAAGCCTAGTTAAGGGAGACTCGAATGATGTTTTGTATCATCCTCATTTCATCCAATCTCTTCTTTGATATAACTTTTCTTTAATTTCTAGAGAGAAATTTGGATATGTTTTACTTCTATTAAGTGAGTGATAATTGTTTTTTTGGCTAACAAGTTGAGAGTGATTGAAATAACTATATTCTTTCTAGTGTGATCCCTCTCACTTGTGTACGGATGTAGCCTATAGTGAGAGAATCACATAACCCTTGGTGTTCATCCTATCTTCATTTTTACTCTTTCATACTTTTGTTGCAAGCCAAATTGTGATTTGAAATTTCCCAATAGTGATATCTCCTAAAATCTGAGCTAGCCAAACTCATCCTTAAAAAACTAGCTTGCAAGAAGATGATTGTGTAAATCTTACAAGGGCTACATTAGCTATATTTCTAGTCAATGTGGAACAATGTTGTTAAATAGCCATTAGTGTCATCATGAAGCTGCAGCATGGTTTTTTGACTCCACCATGCATTATTAATTAGTTCTAAAGGAAGAAACCAACTTTTTGATGTTTAGATTATGGATTCAATAGCAATATGACACATGACAATGTCAAATCTAGTTTTGCACTTATGAACCTATCTCAATATATGTTAATGGTTAATCTTTCCATATAAATTGTTGGTATTGGTATTGTCAAGTTTGAAAATGTATAACGACACTCTTTGGACAAGATGAGGGGGCACCATGTAAATGACTTGGAGAGCCTTTTGTTTATTGGATAGACCTAGGGTGCTAGACCCATATTGAAGGCTGTACCAAATGGTATTGGAAGCACAAAATATTGTAACAAAATTATACATGCTTCTTGGAGACAAAAGGCAAGAGGTGGACCGGAGATGCATTTATTGTAATATCCAATCAAGAACTTCAAGAATATGGCTCACAAACTAAGTGATATGTCACAATGAGGTTTGAATATTGTCGTAGAATTTTATCTCCTTTATGGACTCGAGTGGGTAAATATCTGTTGTGTGAATTGTGTTGTAAGTAGAGTAGATTGCAGTTTGGAAGATCAATTGCCCAAAGTAAGCACATATTCACCTTGACGTGTGAGAATTACCGAACATGGCCCTAGGAGGATCCAAATATTTTGCACTAGAATATGCTTGAAGAAGAAACTTATAGGTTCCAACCATAAGGCTTTAAAACAACATGAAAATGAAAACTTGCTTTATAGGTTAAATTTCTATATGGCCTAGAATAGGTGACCAATTATTTCATGTTCCTATTTTTTGCAATCATCAAATAAAAAGTTAGTTTTTTCATGTGATCTCATGATTGAAACTTGTATGATTGAACTTGTTTAAAACAAGTTATCACTTGAAAAACGAGTAGTCTACTTCACTTCACAATGAAGCTCAATTTTATCACTTACAGGAATACTTAATTTGATGTTAGGCTATTCAAAACCTATCCTTATTACATTTTACCAAACAGATAAAAGTAAAAGGATAAACATCTTTAATACAAGTACTGTTCCATGAAATTGTTTTTGAAATCAGTAGGGGCATTTTCTTGATGTTATGATCTATGGTACACCTCTCCTAAGTTATTCATACACAAGTCTAGGAGAGAGTTTGTTTGTCTTCCAACTCAAGTTGAAAAACCTTTTTAAATTTTTATTAATTTTGTGGCTTTTGCAGGAGGTCCATTATAACCAGCATGGCTTGCTGCTATTGGAAGGGCAAGGCATTTATCGTTTGGGTGATAGCTGGTAAGAGTTCTAGACCTAACCTGTCAAAAAATGGTCTGAATGTTGCATGAAGTTCTACATAGTGACATTTTTTGTTTCCGTTAAACTTAATTGACACTGCGAAAGATGAGTTTCACTTGGCCTAGTAGTGTGACTGTTATATAGCAAAATCTATTACTTCGTGCTATGCCATGCTGGCTATATAATGGTGAGCTATTTGAACTTAACTGGTCTGGTAGGAATGATTTTGTTACATGATATTTAGTTCATATCATTAAAAGCTGTAACTTTACATTGGTGATTTGTTTCTCATTGATTTTTTTTTTTCTGTGAATAGGTACCCAGTTCAAGCTGGTGATGTCATTTGGATGGCACCATTCATCCCGCAGTGGTAACTTATACTATTATATATTTCTGACTACATTAATTGTTACATTATATCTAACTTTCATATCGTTTTACAACATGTTAAATGATACAATGTGGTGTTATCAGGTATGCTGCCCTAGGGAAAACAAGAACACGGTATCTTATATACAAAGACGCCAACAGGAGCCCATTGTAATTGTAATTGTTGATGGAGGTTAGACAAATGATATGGAGGACAGTGACCCCCTACTTATGTAGTGATTTAAATAAAGGACGGAATGCATTTGACTATCTATCATGTGAACTTATTGAACAAACACTGCTAGGGTTTGAAGAAATAATTTCGAGGTTAAGAGATCTATCTTCTTACAATTCAACTCATTGATTAAACTCTATTGATATATTTTGATCGTAGTTCAATGAGAGTACACAATTTTTTTTAGTTTCAAATCGATAAGTTAAAGGGACTTGGATCGAATTCTTTTCTAATGCTATACAATCCTTCAATTCCAAGGTGATCTGATTCCTTGGATTACATTTTAAGTTGCTTGGAGATTATAGTTGCGACAAATACTTAACTAACAGATATTATAACAAGTCTATCAAAAACATAGGTTATTTATTACCAACTAAATGTAAAGATTTTTGATCAATAAATTAATCTATATAGTATTTAATACTACATTATTTTACTCTTTTATTTAGAGTGGAGTGCTGTGAGATTGTAAAAGTTTATTTTTTTAAATTTGAAGGTAATGTACTGGTTCAAGTTTTTGCACTTAAGCAAAGATATATAAAACCATAGCACATTTCTAACATAATATTCACTATATCAATATACAGTAACAAATTTTGATTTGGTAGAATGAAATTTATAAGGATTAAATTAAATTTGAAATTAATTTGATACAGAGATATGATATAATTTTAATAAATCGTATAATAATTTTTTTGGAAAAAAATGTGAAAAAATTATTCTTTTACATCATTTAATTATTTATTTCAATTGATTTTAGAAAAAAAAAACATATTTCTTTAGCTCATTGAAAGTTTTTAAATGCAAAATTCGCAAATTTTCGGTGAAACAATGCCAAGCTTTATAAAAACAAGACACATATGAAGAACAAAATTACTGACAAATATATTGTCCAATGGGTGATGAGTTAGATGATAATAGAAAGTTAATGTTGTTCATAGGTAATTCAAGAGGAGCTCAAATTAAATGTTCCTTACACATGTATATTGTTAGAAATATATTAATTTTGAGATTAGGTAGAAGGTAAACGAATATGTTAGTGATGTGGGTGATTGTATACGTTATCCTCCTAACATCATAGGTGTGACTAAAGGACGAACCCAATTAACTCTTCACAAACACAATGTGTATGATAGTACTATCTTTTTAGGATACATTTCTTTCACCACAATAACTAAAATTGATAATAATTTGTAAAGATAAAAACTTTAATAATTATAAAATTAGTTTTTTTTTTCTTTAAGAGGGTTCAAACCCCTTAAAATGAAGCACATTTATCTATCTTTACACTAAAGTAATTAATATCAAATACAAATAAAGAACCTTTTATTTTTTTATCACTCAAAACAAGAGTTTGAATCACTTCATACTTAATATACCATGAACAATGGATATGAAATTTGTAATTTGTATTAAAGTTATCTTAATAAAGTATATATATATATATATTAATTATTGTAAAAATAGATTGATCGGATTACATTAAACTGAATAAATTTTTGTTTAGTCCATTCTGCGTACGACTTACATAGATTTAGATCGAGCCATCTGTAAATGGATAAATTTGTAGTTTTTTTTTTTTATAAAAAAGTATTATATTCAAATAATTAAATTAATATTATTTTGCTAAATCATAAATGTATTATAATTTTTATATATCAAGTTATTTAATCTAAAAATTAAAATTAATCAGACTAATGTGACTTATATTTTAAAATTATTTTTTTATAGATCAAAATAATCCATTATCAGATGAAATCGGATAAGAATAAACCTTAAAATTCACGATATATTTAAAATTTAGAGTGGATAAACCAATATTTTTTCTCACATTAATCTATTAAGTGAAATCAGTAAAGATGAAATAAACCGAATTCATTATCCAGCTTCACCTTGAAGCACTAGGCGTTGGCCAGAAAAATTGTAGTTTCTTGATTCATAGTCAATAAAGGTAAAATTGGTTGTTTGAAAAGTAGGGGTTGTGAAAGCACATACAAAAAATCCTCATCACAATTGAGGATCGTGTGGTATATATAAACCCAAAAGCACCTGAGAGAGATAAAAATTGTGGCATGGCAAAGGGATCAAAGAATTTGGAATCCCTTTCACTCAAATCTTTGTTCCAGTGACCATAACAACATTATCAACGAAAAAAGTTTAATCTTTCTGTGGTTATAATCTAGGGGCCAATCAAAACCAATTGGAATATGGATTATACTAACATGAGGTATGTGAGCTTCCGCGTGCCACAATGGAGAAATTTATGTGAATGAATCTGAACTTCCCAGTGCGTGGTGACTAGTGATTGGTAAAAACAATAATAAAGTTTACATATATATTCTTGCACATAAATTATTATGATAAACCCATTAATGGTCCACTTTGCCCTGAAAAAGTATTTGATCTTTTGGGAAGTTTAATATGAGAGTTGAGAAGATAATAAAATTGTTTAGATTTTGGATGATTATTGGTGAAGTTTAGATGCTCTTGCAAACAATGGATATAATGAAGCAAAGAGAGAGACAGTGCTTCCCCCTGGAAGCACAATGTGGGGCCCACGGGTGTACGGTGTCATCAGTGGTGTCTAGGGATATGCAAGAATTTATGATGGAGTAGGGTTCTTAGGATAATGATTAATGTTTTATGTTTAGTGGTAGTAGTATTCTACCCACCAGACCACATCACCACCAGCTCTTACAACTTTCGATTTTATCCATTTATAAGACGTGGGATATGATAAGAAGAAACAGATAATAAGGAAAATGTTAAATGAAGAAGTATCTCTATAATTTCATGTAAATTTTAATATTCAAAACTAATTTTAATTTTTTTTTAATAATATCATGCATTATGAATGCTTTTTTCATTAGTTTTCACTAACAGATTTTATTGGCTATTTGTAGTGAATGACTCTCCCATTTGTAAACTTTACTGGAAAGAGATTAATTCGGTTCATGATATTTATATGTTTTACTTTTCATTATTTTATTTATAAGAAAAGTAACTTCATATACATTATTAATGTTAGGAAAAATAAATTTTGTTAATATCTTAATATTCTTTCTAAAATTTTCAATTTGTAAAAAGAAATTAAAAGCCAAAGATCTACTCAATGTTGATCCGAAAACACTCTGTAAAACTCAACCAATATAAATGCAGTAAACTATTTTAGATTGTTTTTACCACGATATTAATTCGTTGTCAGTTAAAAATCACTGAAAACCCTGTCACTAATGACATCCAATAATTGCGAATCCAGAGCAATATTTATCGTTGACGTTAGTTACCAAATGGCCTTTATAATCTCACAGTACCTCTTCTATATATTGCCAATTTCATTTTCACTAAATGTGGTCAATTCTTGTATAATAGATACATGTTTTAATTATATTATTCTATTTATGTCATTGCTTTTTGTACATATTATAGGATGATGCGCATGAGGCAACAACACCTATCCCTTGAAACTATCACTGATACAAAATAAGACTTTACATTACTAAAATAATATTAATTGACAAAAAAATAATAAAAAATAATTATGGTGACAATTTTATAAACAAGTTCGTTATATAATGAATGTAATATTTCTTTATTCATCTCCTCCGGAATTACTTTTTCCTTTCCTTTCATTATCATTTTTTCTTTTACATTTTTGTGAACATATTTTCTACTCAGGCACACTTTTCCCACTCGCATTGTCTCCCGCACTTGCTTCTCTTGCCTCCTTCACAGCGTATTGAATCATGCCTAAAATAGTGTTTACATTCATGCTAGGCATGGTTTTGGTTTCGGTTTCTAATGTAAGTTTTGTATTAGAGCAGGATAACGAAGGTGTTCTTAGAATATTTTGTCAAACATATAGGATTTTAGATACTAGAAGTTTATGTTTTATATTTTACATAAGGATTAAAATATCGTTTAAATGTTTTTATTTAATATAGTATTAGAAGTGAATTTTAAACTTAATACAATCTTATAAAACCGATTTGTAAGGTAAGGTTTGCATCTATTTATAAATTACTACACTTTCTTCACGCTGAGACTCTCAACTTGAGTGTGAAACTTATATGTAAAGGTGGTCCAATAACGGCCCGATAGGCCTCACAATCTTACTAAGATAGACTCTGATATTATATCAGAAGTAGACTTTAAACTTAATTCAATCTTACAAAATTAGCTTGTAAAATAAGATTTGTATCTACTTATAAACTTTTATCTCTAGTCGATATAAGATTCAAACATATATTTTTATTGTAAATAAAAAATAATAATCACTACTCATCTTTGATCCATCCATCACAGATTTACATTCTCCATTTCTCAATTTATAAGGTTTCTACTTCATTCTTAATCTTTTTTGTGTTTACCTAATTGATTGGTTCAAATATGTTTGAATCTTGCACGCACATTCCAATTCCAATATGTAGTTTTTCACTATGTTAAATCTTTGCTTCTCGTGTATTAAATTTTGAGATTTAAACTGATTTTGTATAATCTTTTACTTGTTATCATTCTTATAAATTTGGATATTAAGCTTCTGAAGGTGGTTGTTGTAGAAATTAACAAACATGATATTTTAAAAGGAAACCCCATGTTGAATGGCGTTTGTAATTTAAGCAATATAAAATGTTACATTCTATGTAATTGAAGTCACTCTCAATGTAGAAGGTAACACATTCAACATCAATCATTAAACAATGTTAAAACTTTCCCCTATCACTAACAATTAATTTGGTTTATTAATTAATGAAAAATATTTAAAATAACTTATTTAAATCCATACCAGTGGATAATGAGTAAATTTGGACCTTTTCTCTTAGCCCTGTAGTCCTATGGTTGCTATTAATTTGTCTTCATTGTGCTGTGTGTATGCACGAATCTGATTCCAAATCTTATTTGATGTGAATAACCAATTAGAATCATCATATAAAGAAGCCAAAGTTTCAAATGCTTTGAAAAGTTGTTAGTTATATCTGATTCGAGCGCCAAAAGATTAAATTCATGAAAAATAAAAGAACATGCAAAAGTATATAACGCTATAATTCAAAGTCTCAGTGTGAAATCTTATATTAAAGATCCTACGTCAATTAGACAAAACTTTTTAATAATTTATAAAATAATTATAATTTTTATTTTATAAACTAATTTTGTAAGATTGAATTACCTAAAATTTAATTTTTAATAATATATGTGCTAGACCACTATGAGTTTCCTGTTTCCAACAAGACAACTATAACTAGAACTTTCGTTTCATGAAAAAATAAAGCAACGCCTCTAGCTAAATTATGGTTCTTCATCTATACGCAATTAATTAACAATGCAGCAAATTAATGACTTTTCTACTAGCTTCTGATGCTATGCATGCATTTGAGTAGATGCTAGTAGCACGCGTGCACTATGCCCATTCTAGTTATGTATTATATTATATGTCATGCTCCGAGATATGCTGTATATAGGTTTGGTAATTAATACAAACAAGAATGGATTTCTTCCTTTTAAGATGCTTCCACATAATGGAACCATTTCACCATTTTTTTTAATGAAAACGAACCAATGACAATTTGGAAAGGAAAGTAATAAACTAACGGACATTATTTTGCCTTTATGTCATTTTTAATTTGATTGTTGAACCAGAGTAAGTTGTTTCCTAAGACCTAAATCTATGTATTCTCCTGTGTAAGAATATGGAACTAATTATTGTGTTGTATATTTAATGATGCGCAAAATTGATCAGCACCAATGCAAATTGCTTAAGCCTATGTATTAAATATTTCTTCTTCGTTTTTTTATCAATTCCTCGTCCTTAAACTTTGGCTTTTCATTATAATAAATGAAGTGATAATGCAGCCATAATCATTTCCTAAGAAATATGCTTTCCTTTTCTTTGTTAAATGCTAGAATTAGAATATATATGACTGTCATGTGTGAAGGGATTCTCTTATTCGAAAGGTATAGGGCAAAGGAAAAAAATATATAGGTTTTGCTGTGATGCGTGAACAAACCTGACGGAATCAGTGAATTTGATAGTCACAGAAAGAGGGTATATTTATGCCCATAGCTTGAAGATTTCAGCGAGAAAGTTAGTTTTAAAACTTAAAACAAATATAAAGTGGAAACTTGTGACTGTGAATTCAAGTTTATCATGACAAAATCTAAGAATTGGAGTTTTGCCCTTGCTGAAAGTACTATATCTGGAATATTATGTGTTGTGTCTCAGCGTCTGTGAACTCAGAAAGTCCGAGCTAACGACCGAGTTAGATGATATAGCAAAGAAGTTCATAGTAGGATTGGCTTTTTTCTTATTCTTCCTTGCCATAGACAGCTTTATTCTTGGTAAGAAGAGAAAATAACATTCTCATACTAATTTTATTAATAATTGAAGTTTATTTAAATTTATGAAATAATGTAAGATTTTACATAAACTAATAAAAAAAAGAAAATGAGATTTGTAGTTGATTTATAATAATCTAATAAAAATTGGTAAAATAGATCTAATAAATCTCATAAGATATGACCTTTTTTTATCAAAGATAAAAGATAAATTAATAAAAGAATATTTGGAGTATTCTAATTTTAAGTATATTTAATTTTAAAACACTACAACAAATATCACTTTAGACAATAATATAGAATGCTGCCTAAAACATAAAAATCGTGGTCTAAAATTTAGATAATAATTTTTCAGTAGTAGTGTAAGTGAGTGTTGCCATTTGTAACAGGCAACCCTAAATCTTAAAATCATAAATTATATATATGAAAAAGCAAGAGAGATGAGAAATAGAAAGACAGACTGTGAGAAGGTGGAAGACCACATGCAATGACGAAGACCGATGACGTGAAGAACGACGATAAACTGAAGTGGTGGATTGACGAGTCCGATGATAAACGGTGAAGGAACGCCAGTGAATTAATGAGAATGTGCGAGTGAGAGAGAGAGTCACGGGAGTCACAATAAGTTTCTATTTTGACGAGAGAAGAGAAACAAAGTTTTAGCAGATAAAGGGAAGAAGCAAAGTTTTCACGAGAGGAGGAAAAACAATCCGCCTAAAAATTTCTTTTTCATTTGAGGAGAAGGCACTGTTTTTATTTTTTTTAACACATATTTTAAAAACAACATATAATTTAAAAACAACATATATATAAATGTTGCCTAAAACATCAATATTTAAAAGATCATCACTGTTAACATTTAAAAGACCATCACTCTTAATAGTCTTTAATTCACAGTTGTAAAAACGGATGCTTTCACTATGTTTAGACAATACTTTTATATTTATAGTTTTATTTAGTTTTGTCTGAAATGATATTTATTGTAATAGAAACTAAATTAATATAAAAAAATCTATGTATACAATAAAATTTCTCATATATATATATAAACA
>Ga0123340_1000010_pt1 | contig 56170 bp, 52 predicted proteins | sample SirMexnodulemix_FD_89961 | JGI IMG/M metagenome (GOLD analysis project Ga0123340, IMG submission 89961) | Root nodule microbial communities of legume samples collected from Mexico - Siratro Mexico nodule mix | ecosystem: Host-associated > Plants > Roots > Nodule | place: Mexico: Nepantla...
ATCAGACGACGGTCATGGACAATCCCGAGCAGAAAGCCCGCTAGCATCAGCCGGACTGCTACCTCCGGGTCGATACCGGGCCGGCCGACACCGGCAGCATAAAGTTCGGCAACCTCCTCGTGCAGCCAGGAAAGGTCTAGAACGGCATCTACCTTGACAGCATGTGATCGTCCGGGACCAACTCCCGCAGCGAACCGCACATGTAAAGTTCGAGCTGATCGCGTTCCTTACGGCCGAGCATCCTGAACCCTCCAGAGAATCAACGATTTCTCAATTGAATCAAAAGGATGAGACTTTTTCAACAGCCCCCGGGTTCATTTCATGAGGAACGTGCTCGCGCATGCTGGAAAGAGCGGTAGGCGGGTGGTCTCCGCTTTCATTGCAACGGCCTTTGCCCAGGAGACGCCGGAGGCAGCAAGCGCGCGATGGCGCAACGTCGCCGATCAGATCAGACCAAAAGTGCCGAAGCTCGCCACCATCATGGACGTTCCGGAAGAGGACGTGCTTGCCTACATGACCTTCCCGAAAGAGCACCGGGCAAAGCTGCATTCGACGAATCCAATCGAGCGTCTCAACGGTGAAATCAAACGCCGCACCGAGGTCGTTGGCATCTTTCCGAACGACGAAGCAATCGTCCGTCTCGTCGGAGCGCTACTGCTCGAACAGAACGATGAGTGGGCCGTCCAACGCGCCAGGTACATGACACTTGAGACCATGGCCCAAATGAGCGATGATCCCCAAATCAGCCTGCCCGCAGTGGCTCGCTGATATCCCCTTCCGACCCATGTCGGAAAGCACGGCCATCAGCCTCAGCTACACCACATAGCGTAATCGCTCAGGGCCTAGCCTTCCAGGCGGCGGCTCTCCACACTGTCCCTTGTCAACTGTGGCCAGTATGCCGAAGCTATGAGGAGAACCGCCATGAAGTATAATGCCGGACTAGATGTCAGCCAGCAAACGACCTCGCTCTGCATCGTTGATGAGGAGGGCAAAATTGTTGCTGAACGGAAGGTTGCATCGTCTCCAGACGCGATTGCGGAGGCGCTGGAGCCATTTGCAGTCACTCGTGCAGGACTTGAGACCGGTCCAATGTCTGTCTGGCTATGGAATGGATTGAAAGAACGTGGCGTTCCCATCGTCTGCATGGATGCTCGCCACGCTAATGCAGCCTTGAAGATGATGCCCGCTAAGACGGACCGCAACGATGCCATCGGCCTGGCACAGATCATTCGTACGGGTTGGTGCAAGAGCGTTCATGTCAAGTCGACGGCAAGCCACGAGGCCCGGGCGCTCCTTACCGCCCGAAGCCAGTTCGTGCAAATCCGTTGCGACCTGGAAAATCAAATCAGAGGTGTTCTTCGCACCTTTGGCATCCTGTTCGGCAAACTTGTCGGCGGGTTCGCCAAGCGTGCCGAGGAAATCATCGACGGCGAGTTGCATGCGTCTCCCACAATCCAAGCTGTCGTGGAAGCATTGATGCGGGCGCGTGCCAACATCCTTGAGCAGATCCGTCTTCTCGATGCGAAGGTTCGATCGATAGCGCGACAGAACGCTGTAGTGCGACGCCTGATGTCGGTCCCCGGTGTGGGAGTTATCACTGCGCTCGGCTTCGCCGCGACCATTGATGATCCGACACGATTCAAGCGATCGTCCAGTGCCGGCGCATACCTTGGCCTAACACCTCGAATTTATGCCTCGGGAGAGACGATGAGGTCTGGACGCGTCTCGAAGCGGGGTGACGACTTCCTGCGGCGCAGCCTATATGAGGCCGCGCCAATGCGCTACTGACACGCATTCCGCAATTCTCTGCCTTGAAGAGTTGGGGCTTGCGCATTGCGCGACGTAGTGGCTATCGCAAAGCCAAAGTTGCCGTGGCGCGGAAACTCACGGTGATCCTTCATGCCATGTGGATATCTGGCGAATCGTTCCGCTGGTCCTCGCAAGATCCAAAAGAGCCTGCATGATCGAAACCGACTACTGACTTCCTGAACTCTGCCAGATCGTCCGGTCAGGACGGTGGCGCAGTCATGACCGACCCCCAGAGTGCGAGTGCCGGCTAGTCCAGGTAACCGCGAACACCACATTGGTCGACGCTGCTTTTCGAGGATTGCGGAGTGGTTTCAGAGGCTTCTCCTTCTACTCCGATCGATTGGCAATTGTCCGTAGAGTACGTTTCGGCGATGGCGCTACTCGGTATCGAAGTCGGAAGAGATTGGTATTCGACCTCGCAGATGGAGAGTCCGATCGTTTATGGCTTGATGAGCAAGATCGAAATCGAAATCGATCCAACTGCGGAAGAAGCCTTTTGGAGCAAGGACCAAAACATCTCTACGGTTACGATTTGTATGAGAGACGGTAAGTCCTTCAGCGCGCGAGTCGACCAGGCCCCCGGGCACTGGACCAGACCCACTAGTGACGCTGACCTCGAAGAGAAATTTCTTCGGAACGTTCGCGGAACGGCGCTTCAGGGATTCGGAGAGAAAATAGTCGAAACGACGATGAGACTCGGTCAACTGCATTCGATGGGCGAACTATTCGACCTATTAAGCGCCGCTCGTTTCGAGCCTTAAGAACACGGACCATCCGAATTGTGTGACAAAAGGCGCGCTCCCTAACAGATCGACTGTCCCCAACTGATGGAACAAGCAGTGATCTTCATCTATGACAAGATTCCGTTCAACGATTGAGACGCCACGCGTCCAAGTGGCGTCCCAGAAGCTTCATGTGTGACCTCATCAGATGCTAAACGCCGCAAATGATGGACACCAGCCGCTCCAAATCTGCCCACAGGTCATCAACACTCTCAAGACCGACGCTGATGCGAAGATAGGTCTCCTTTTCGCTGCAGGACATGATGTGGCGATCTTGGGCGAGGCTGATTGGCGCAAGCAGACTGCGGGTACCTCCCCAAGACGCCCCTATCGCGAATGTTCGGAGCGAATCTAACGCCCTATCCACAGCCCTTGTTGATACCTCGTCAAGCCGTAGGCTAAAGACGCCAGAACTTCCCTTAAAGTCGCGCCGCCAGAATGTGTGGCCGGGACAACTTACCAAGCAGGGGTGGAGCACTGTGTAATCAGTTTCGTCGGACAGCCGGCGGGCGAACTCCTCCGAGATTCCACCGACATGCCGCAGCCGTAACCCCATTGTCTGAATGCCACGTAGAGCAAGGGAACACTCGTCTGGTGACACACCAATACCGAGAGAACCCAATGTGTCACGCAGTCGGCCATAGAGCGCGAGATCGCGGAGGATGACTGCTCCTAGTAGGACGTCGGAATGTCCTCCAACGTATTTGGTGAGAGCTTCAGCAACGATGTCCACGCCCAATTCAAGGGGCTTACACAGAAGTCCCGTTGCCCACGTATTGTCGCAGCCAACAAACGCCCCCGCGGTCTTGCTCAGACGAGATATTGATGGGATGTCGCAAATCTCCATACTTGTCGATCCAGGAGACTCAATCCATACCAACTTGGTACATCCTTGCCGAAGCCGTGCTTCGAAGTCATCCATTCTGGTTGGATCGAAGAACTCGGTTTCCACTCCCAACTTTCCCAAAACATCGCGCGCGAACTCTTTGACCGGGGGGTATACATTATCTGTCACAAGCAGATGGTCGCCGCTTTGAAGCAAAGCCAACATCGCCAGTGACACTGCAGCCTGGCCAGACGGCACTATAACAGCTCGTTCAGCATCGTGGATTGCAGCCAACTGAGATTCGAGAGTCCGTGTCGTCGGCGTTCCCGAGAGACCATAGGTATAACCATCTGGCCCGCGAGCGGCCCTACTCCGATACGCCGCAGCATCTGGAAACACGATAGTGGAGGCTCGGTAAACAGGAACCGCTAGGCTTCTAAAACCTTCCAGCGGGGTTTCTGGCGGGATTACACAGTGGGTATCATCCAATCTATTGTTGTTTTGCATGTCTTCTACTTCCCATAAGCACCCAGATTGCGAAGCCACGTTCGGCCAAAATATTATTGAATCGCCGGATCGTTGCGTTGAGCCGAACAACGGCTGACACGGTGGATCAGGAGTCCGGTTGACGAATGTTATTATACCAGATATACCTGCTATGACAAGGCCGCGAATGCGTATGCTGCGCTTCGGGAGTCAACAGTTCCTGCGAGGTAAATGATGTCAGATCCCACACGTATCTGGTGCCCTGTCAATTATGAGACTGAGGGTAAACAGGTCGATTGCCTGCGACTCCCCATCTCCACCGACACCTCAGCCTACGGATGGATCCCCATCCCAATCATTTGTCTAAAGAACGGCGAAGGTCCCACGGCGTTGCTAGTCGCCGGAACACATGGCGATGAATATGAGGGCCAGATTGCTCTTATGCGCCTTTCGAGAATGCTTGAAGCCGAGAATATCAGCGGGCGCGTGATTGTGCTGCCCTCACTCAATTTTCCGGCCGTTCAAGCGGGTCGGCGGGTTTCCCCAATTGACGAGGGAAATCTCAATCGTCACTACCCTGGGCGGGCGCACGGAACTGCAACGGAGATGATCGCCCATTATGTGAGCGAAATCCTCCTCCCAATGGCCGACCTCGTTGTCGATTTACATTCCGGTGGCCGCTCCCTTGACTACCTGCCTTGTGCATTCATCCGGCCGGGAACAACGGTGCAGCAACACGAAGAGCTGCTAAAACTGCTCGAGATATTCGGTGCGCCAATTTCCTTCCTAACTGACGGCAGCGGGGGCGGCGGAAACACTACGCTCCCTGCTGCGGCCGCGCGCAAAGGAGTCCCTGTAATTTCAGCGGAATTGGGTGGAGGCGCTACGCTCAATCGGGCCGGACTAGATCTTGCCGAGCAAGGAGTACTAAGGCTGCTCAAGCACATCGGCATCTTACCCTCTTACAAAGTCACAGCCTCTGGCCCCGTTAAGTTGATGGATTGCTCCAGCACTGATCTCATGGTTTATGCTGACGCGGATGGCCTATTTGAACCCTATGCTGGGCTCGGTGAATCAGTGTGCGCCGGCCAGCTTGCCGGGCTGATTCATTCCATTGACAAGCCCCATCAGCAACCGGAGCAAGTCTGCTTCCCGCAATCCGGCATTGTTGCCTGCAGGCGCTTCCCGACGTTGGTAAGGCGTGGCGACTGTCTATTCGCGCTTATGCAGGAACTGACAAGCGTCACTACCGCCGGACGGATCGCTCTCGGTTGAATAGTCGAATTGCAGGAATGAAGTGCATCTGGCGGAAGGCGACCCTTCCCGTCGGAGAGTCCTTCGAGGGATGCCCCGCCTGCTTGGCAGCGGGCGGCGGTAAGGGGGCCAGCTACGGATGATTTGATGATGATGCCCCCGTCTGGACTTCTGCGCATCTGGCGTCCGATGGCGAAAAGGAACACATGCATCAATTGCAGGGCCGATGGCACACGCGATCAAATGGTCTGTCTTGATGATTTCGCGTCCATTTCGGGTCTTGCGAACGGCCCGACCATTAGCACCTTAGGACAAGCGTAGCCGTAAGCCCACCTCGTGGAAACAGAAATCGGCGGGTTGCTGGACTGATATGATGAAACACGCCGGCGATGGTGCGGCGGATCCGGGAATCGAAGTCTTCTACCGAATTTTCGCGGTAGGGATGCCGGTTGCCGGGCGCCCCCGCTCAGATCCCGGCAAGCCCAATTAAGGCACCGGGCTCCTACCTTGGGTGACGGCAAAGCGGGCGATATCACCACCGCGCCACCTTCGGCCGAAGGTCATAGGAACCGGCCCCGGTCCAATTTCTTTGTAAACAGGCAACTGCCCTGGCCATCGCTCCAGATCACTTTTATCAGCGTTGCACAGTGCGCTTCATAATGCATCCCTCTGTTAGAGTCCGGGCAATCGGACAACTTTATCATGTTGATAATCCTCGTAAAACTTCGGGCGTCGATCGACGACACCCTGCACCCCTATCCGGACAGCTTCCGAGGATGATGCTTCGATAGGAACCATCCACGGCGAGCCGGGAAGGATTTGCGTTGCAGGTAAAATGCCTCTTTGCACCAGGCTCTTGGCCGATCCGACACAAATGCCGAGTTTCTCCGCCGCTTTCATCAAGCTGATCATCGGCACGTCCACTTTGGTGGCATCGTATTCGGGAATTGCCAGGCGCTCGCGCATGTCGCGGACACGTACGGTCGTCCAAGTCTCGCCATCACCGGTCTTGCAGTGCATTCGATTGAGCGACACCGCAAGTTCCCGATCTGGCCAATGTCCACCCAGTTTGCGCAGTGCCTCGACTGCCGACGGCGCCATCTCGCTCGGATATCGGCCGGTCTTGACGCGCGCGACGCGGACCTCAGTATGACGACCACCGGTCCAATGGATTAATAGCACGGCCTCGTTGGTCGCATCGTCGAGATTGCAGACGATCTCCTGAACCAGGATATGGATAAGCCGCTGTTTCGTTCGAGTATCTGTAGCTGTCGCATTCCATGCGGTCGGCAGATCATGAGCGAGTTGCAGGAGCCGGCCACGATCGATGGCAGGGCGTGCGGCTGACAGGGCGGACAATTCCTTGATCTTCTGCTCAAGCACCTTCACACGCTCCAGCGCATCATTCCATCGCGCTTCCAACTCACGAGCGACATGCCGCCTGGCCGGGTCCACAAGCTCATACCTGCGACTGGCCAGCAGGGCGTCGTAGCGTGCCCCTTCGAGGTCCCGCTCGATTGCCGCAATGATATCTCTTTGGGACCGCTCGACTTGATCGGAGGCGAATATTGCCGCTTCGACGGCACGATCCGACACCGCTTCCAGAATCTGGAGGGCGACAGCGCGGTCGACTCTGACGCCGCCAATGCCGATACAAAGGCCGACACCCACATGAGCATCATCACCGCGGCACTGATATCGATGGGCGTTGCCCTTCGCACTGCCGTAAAAGACGCGCATCATTCGGCCACAGCGGCCGCATCGCATCAGTCCCGTCAAAAGGGCACGGCCGCCACGCGCTGATTTGCGATCGCAATTCTTCTTCATGTGGGCGTTCTCGGTCAGGAGCTTGTAGTTCTCCTCATACTCCCGCCAACTGATGTAACCTTGATGATTATCGCGCAGCAGCACGCTCCATTCCTCCCGGGGTTTGCGCACCCCAGTGGCCTTGCGAGCGCGACCATCGACGATCCGCGTTCGCTGCGCGCGTCTTCCGAAGGCGTAGGCGCCCGCATAGAGTGGGTTGTGGAGGATCTGCATGACGCTGTGGTAGGCTGGTGCTTTCCAGACCAGTTTGCAGACGTCGACATTGCGCAGAACGACCGGCATCTTGATATCGGCCGACCGCAGCCACAAAAAGACCTGTCGTCCGCTTCCCAGTTCCCGGAATTTGGCAAAGACAAGCCTGATCGTCTCAGCTACGTGCTCGTCCGGATCAATCTCTATCTTGCCCACCTCGCTCCAGCATAAGCCCGGAGGCAGCATGAACCTTAGTTCCCCACGTCCGGCCTTGGAATCGCGGGCGGCGATGCCGCGTTGTCGCATTAAGCTAAGCTCATACTCCGACATCGTGCCTTTCAATCCAAGCAGCAGACGATCGTTGACAAGCCGCGGATCATAGGCGCCGTCTGGATCGATGACCAGCGTACCGGCAAGCGCGCAAAGGTCGATCAGATGATGCCAGTCCCTACCATTGCGCGCCAAGCGTGATGCCTCGGTGCAATAGACCGCTCCCACATCGCCGGAGCAGACTTGTGCCACAAGCCGTTCGAATCCAGGGCGCTCCATGCTGCCCGAACCCGAACGGCCAAGATCGTCATCGATTACGGTCACCGATGCAAAGCCGGTCGTTGTGGCAGCTCCAGCAAGGTCATACTGTCGACGCTGGCTTTCGAGATTACCGGTGACCTGCGTCATCGTCGACTGCCGGACGTAGACCACAGCCGCACGTCCCAGATGGTCAGGCGTGATCTTCGTGTTCATTTACGCCTCCCGTCTTCGTCGTTTTGTTTACCTCCAATGCCTCCAGCAGAAGATCTGCCAACGCCTCCACCAACCCCTTGACGTTCTTGACCGGCACCTGATGATTTTGGCGCTCCAGCTCCAGGACGAGCTGATCGCGATTTTGATGTCGCCTGCTTCGCATCACCCTTCTCCTTCTTCCTTGAAGGACGGGATCTTGCGCCTCTTTTGCGAGTCGCGCCGAACGACGCCAACGCGGCCGCCAGTTCGTTGAGGCCAGCGATGCTGATCTCAGGCAGCCCTAGCGCCATGGTGGAGCAGTAGCTTTGATCGAACATCCAATTCGGCAATTCGCGGCACAGATCCGGACGCTCATTCGTGTAGATGCAGGTCAAACTCTTGCCGCGTCTGAACGGCGAGACCTGCACCTTCTTCCCGAAAAGTGGGTGCCAAGGATATGCAATCGTCGAAACACGAGAACGTATGCAGAATGACGATCGTTGGGCGCTGCGCCCTCGAAAAACGAAAAGATTTCCATCCAGCGGGTTCAGTTTCAAAACCTCCTGCACCCGCAGCGCAAGGGACGGAAACCCACATCGCATGTCAGTATAGCCCGTCGCAATCCAAGCCCGCACACTTTGACCGGAAGGAAGCGAAATCATCGCAGCGTTTCCCCAGTCCGCGCATGATCCGAAGCAGCGCATCGACATCAACGGCGCTGTCCACGATCACACGCCTGCCGTTTAACGCAACAACCTCGCTGCGAACGAGAAATCCCATGTCGCCGTGCCGTCGTTGCGCACAATCCCGGCTCCAAAAGGCTCTCCGCTACGATCCGCAGCTTTACCTCTTTGCTGAAACGACGACGCTTGACCAGTGTCGACGATCTCAAGGCGGTTGTCACAGTGACTGTCAGTATAGATGTCCATACCAACAGTCAGCTACGTTTCCGGACACTTCTCAAGGCGGCCTTCGGCGTATGCGTACGGTATAAATCTGTTGCCGCGACACATCGTGACGCTGCGCAACCTCCGTTATGGTCGCGCCGTCGAGCCCAACCGAATTGACGATCTCCAGCTTCTGATGGTCTTGCCACCGCGCCGACGTTCATGGCCGACAAATTTCCACCCGCATCGCCTACCTCCTACCTCGATTAAGACACGTCATTAACGACGTCGCTAAGGACGTGTCTTACGCCATCACGACGCCATTCGGCAGGCGGTGACTATCGGGCGGTTACGGTAGATCTGCGTTTCGATCGCACGCTCTGCCGCCCGCAATGTGAGAGACCGGTGACGATGCGCGCGATCGCCAGCAGGTGAGCCGGGTGCAGCGTCCGCCGGTCGTTGCACTATGCCGAGGAGCCCTGGGCGTTTTTGCATCCTAGGCGCGTCGCACTCCGACACGCCTTGAGCACCGTCACCGCCTGGCGAAGTACCTGGGCTTCCGGACTGAGACGCGGGGACGATCGCCGCGCTGAGGGGCCGCGAGTGCGACCGAAAACGGTCTGCCGATGCCGTCACCTATCTTCCGTGGTGCGTCAGATAGCTACGATGAGGACCTTAGTTGCCGACCATGCTGGCTAGTTGCGAGCAGGGTTCGGGGATCAGTTCTCATTATTCGAGCGCCATTTTAGCGAAATGGAGGAGATCAAGCACCGGCATCGTTCGAATCGTATGGCGAAAATCGGCAACGTATGTGCATTCCAGGATCAGAACACCCACCTCTTCGAACGACCCGCCTTTCGCAAAAGAATCAACCAAGCGTTCGGAAAGTTCTTGTTCCATCCGCTCCTTCGTCCAACCGCCCTGCTTCTGATATTTCGGCATCTCGTTGGCTGCTTTTCTCCACTCCGGAAGATTACACACGCTGATCAAGTGCAAGCGATCCTTATGTGGATGGTCTTTTAGAAGCAAGATAAGCGGATCAGAATCCCATGTGACGATTCCTATCGGCCTGTTCGTCATCCTTAAGGCTAGATCCAAGAATTCAAGTCCGCTCGTCAATGTCGCGGTTGAGGTTCGTCCGTAAAGGAAGGACCTAGACGCCCACATAAATCCACAATTGCCGACGATCAATTGCGCTCGGCCGTCGAGGTGCATAGCAGCATCCACAATACCAGCGGCTGCCTCGGGTGTTGGAATTGTTCGCGAGAGGGGTAGCACCCACCGCAATAACGTTCTGGAATGGAACCGGCCAAAATTGGGGGTCGGCATATCGGAAGGGTGTGAGCGCGCACCGTTCGGAAAGTTCCGCCGACGATTCTCCGGTCGCGCCCTCGCAGTCCAATTCAATAATGCCGAGCAACGGTTGCGCAGCATTTGTCGGACTTTTTTCACCTCGCATCAGGTTTTTCTTTCCAGCGGCATGTAATCCGGACGGTCGTTAAGTGATTTTGTGCAATCTCAGATCGAGTGCTGACGATAGCAACGGGAACCGACTTCTTTACCCGACCGGTTTGGCATAAGATCGCGCATTAGTCCGCTAATGTGGGGCCGAGTGACCTAGAGATAGGGATTGGAGCGAGCAGATTCGCCAGAGGATCGTAGAAGCTGTCGCTCAAGACCTTAGGCGCCGCTCGCTCCGATGCAATGCTCTCAATCCTTATCGATAATGATCGTCGCAAAGTGACTTCGCAGTTACCGTCTCGGGAGCAATTTTGAGGCTATTGAAGCCAAGCTTGTCGATAAGATCTCTCAGCGTACCGTCCGTCTTCGCTTTCTGAAGACCATCATTGGAAACGTCTCGAAGTTTCGCGTCCTCGTTCCGAAATACGACAGCGGGATAGAATGCCAGTTCTTTCCCGTCTTTCACGAGGCCCGTGAAAGGAGCCGCGGCTTCCAACTTCCCTTTTAACCCAGGATCGGTGACGGTTTTTGTTACTGTTACAGTGGTTACGGCGTAGGCGTCGATGCGTCCACCCAAAAGCGCCGCAAAAACAGCCTGATTATCCTGAAACAGCATTATCTGGTCTGATTGGATGCCAGCTTCGACAAGAGCTTTCGCTTCCAGCGTACCCCTGTCCGCGCCGACACGGATGCTCCGCTCCTTAGCGATTTGCTCAAAACTGTGAATCTTCCTTGGATTCCCTGCAAGTACAACGGCGCTGAGTGTAATAGCCACGTCTGGATTGGCAAAAATTACCTGTTCGCATCGTTCGCGCGTGATCGACATGCCTGTTGCGATAGCGTCAATCCTCTGCGCCATTAGGCTCGGAATTAGAGCGTTCCATTCCAAAGAAACAAAGTTAACTTCTTTAAGGCCCACAGAACCCAACACCGCTCTGAGTTCGTTCGGCTGAAGGCCGGTTACTTTGCCATCCGCATCGACAAAACTCCAAGGCGAGTTATTGTTCACGCCGATGGTTATTTTTCCTCCTTTTAGAACGCGGTCTGTCGTCGACTGCGCGGCCACCACGGACACGCTGACATTCAGCAATGCAAGAGCCAAGGCCCCAGCCAGCGCTATCCGATAACTCGATCTAAAGTTTGGCATGTTCGTTCCCGTTTCCTTTGAAATGATAAAGCAGGTATACCAGATCGCCGCCACAGCTGTGCGATGATCCCGCGCCAGGCAGTCTGTTGCAATGCAAGGGGGTGGAGCGTCAGCTGCCACCCCCTTCTCTCTCACTGCCGCACTAATGGTAATCCGCCCCGCAAACATCTTTCGCGATTGCGCCAGTCGGCGTCGCATCGTCTTTCGTATAGCCATACTTCAGGAAGATTTTCTCGACAGTACCATCTGCGGTAAGCTCAGCTAGGCGTTTGTTGAACAGATCGCGGAAAGCTGCATCTTCCGGTCGAAAGGCTAGTGCGTTGTAATTGATGATTTCGTGTCCGCCCGCGTTCTCCTTGAATGGAACCGCCCGCTCAATACCGCTGATCTGATTGTCTTTAAGAATTCCAACAACAGTTCCGGTGTCGAGAACGAGAGCATCGATTCTATCAGCGAGAAGCGCTGCCACAGCCGCGTCCTTGTCTGGATACTGCTGCAAACGGTCCTTGGGAACGCCAGCCGCAGAAAGGTATTCCGTCGAGGCCGCCGAACGGAGGTTCGAGATCCGAGCGTTGGGGTTCTTGGCCATATCTTCGTAGGTGTGGATGTTGAGGGGATTGCCCGTCTTCACTAAGGCGGTGTTTCCCTCGGGGCCTCCGATCGGATCGGAAAATGCGACTTGTGGGCAGCGCTTTGCTTTGATGTACATGCCGCCCGCGATGATGTCGATTCGGCGGGACTGAAGACTGGGAATTAGCGCACCGAAGTCCATCACTTGGAAGTCTATCGATTTAATCTTGAGCGCTTCCGCGCTTGCTTCCAGGAGCTCTGGACCTACGCCTTTAGCTTTCCCGTCCTCAGTGAATCCCCAAGGCCAAGTGTTGTAAATTCCGATCGTGATCTTCCCATCGGTTGACACCTTTTCTTCAAGCGTCTGCGCAGCAGCGAGCGGGACTATCCCGGCGATCGCTAACCACGCTCCCGCACCAAAAATCATAACGTTGCGTCGTGTAACCAAGTTTCTCATTTGCGCTCCCCTTTTTTTCAATGAGCGATTGACGTGTTGCCGTGGTCGAGACCGAAAGAGCAGAGGGCGGGTGACGCGTCCGGGCACTCCTGGAAAGAATTCCTGAACCCAAATTTACTCCACCACTTCTAACCTTTGCCGCAAAACATGACGGGGCTACGGTCACTCTAATAAGATAGACCTGGTATATCCGGTATGTCAACAGCATCGCTTTGCATTCTGCGCGGATTCTTCGATTGGACCCTCCCCATCTCCTCGAGTTAGGTGGCTTGAGTCAGCATCCACTTTTCAAATATCTCGGCTGATGATTGCGTGCGCTTGTCCTCAGGCCGCACAACGTAATACGCGTTCTCCGTTGGCATCGGCAAATCGATAACGGACACAAGTGCGCCCGACCGCAGTTCATCCTCAATTAGATATGTTGGGAGGAGCGCGACACCCAGGCTAGCCAATGCAGCGGACGTGATCATAGAGAACTGATCGAAACGAAGTCCCTGATATGCGTTGGCAATGTACTTTGTGTGACATGCAGACCAATGGGACCAGAGCTTAGGTCTTGTTGTCAGATGCAGCAGGGGGGCATTCTCAATTGGGTTAACCCCGACCTCTATAAGACTACGGCACAACTCTGGGCTAGCCACCGGCAACACGGTCTCGTGACAGAGAAACGTCGAGATAGCGCCTGCCCACGTTGGCTGTCCGAAGTGGATTGCAAGATCGAAATTTTCCTCGGCAAAGCTGAACGGACTCGACCGCGACTCGATTGTGAGGGCGATATCAGGGTTGGCCGCTAGGAAACTGCTGAGCCTTGGAACCAGCCACTTAGCCCCAAAGGCTGGCAGCGTAGCAATTCGTAAAGACGAGTTCATCGTTCCGGCTGCCACGGCGCCAATCATCAGTCTCTCAGACTGTACGAGGAATAGCCGGACCTCTGGCAAAAACCGTTGGCCTGCTTCGGAAAGCACGACCCGACGACGGACCCGCTCAAATAGTGTTAGCCCAGTCTGATTCTCGAGCTCAGCGATCTGCCTGCTGATGGCGCCTTGGGTCAGATGAAGCTCTTCGGCCGCCCTGGAGAAATTTTCATGCCGGGCGGCGCATTCAAATGCCTGCAGGTTGACAATGTCAGGAATCAAGCTTCTGCGCATATCTATTCCGTTTGGTCATTGAATGACTAGGAAACGTCACAACAAGAGCGGCTAAATCTCGCCTATTGTGTCGTTCGTGAATGATTTGGATCTTACAAAGGAATATCCACCGTGACAGCGAGAATTTCCGCAAGCGACATTCGCACATCCTTTTCCAGCGCGATGTCGGCGATGTACCGGGACGAAGTTCCGGCTTACGGGACCCTGATGGAAGTGGTCGCCCGGGTGAATGCCGAGACCCTTTCTGAACAGCCGGAGCTCAAGGCGCGGCTGGACGCCGCCGACAATCTCGACCGCATCTCGGAAGAGCGTCACGGCGCGATCCGGCTCGGGACGGCGGAAGAGCTGGCGATGATGCGCCGTGTCTTCGCCGTCATGGGCATGTATCCGGTCGGCTATTACGACCTCTCGGTCGCGGGCGTTCCGGTTCATTCAACCGCGTTCCGTCCGGTCGGCGACCAAGCCCTGAAACGCAATCCCTTCCGCGTCTTCACCTCGCTGCTGCGGCTCGACCTGATTGCCGATGAGGCGCTGCGCGCCGAGGCGGCCCGTATCCTGGCTGCCCGCAACATTTTCACGCCGGACGCCGTCGAGCTGACGGAAAGGGCCGAGCGGGAGGGAGGCCTTTCCGCCGAAGATGCTGCCCGCTTTGTCTCCGAGGTCGTCGAAACCTTCCGCTGGCACCAGAAGGCCAATGTCGATGCCGCCATGTATCACCGGCTGCACGACGCGCACCGGCTGATCGCCGATGTCGTCTCGTTCAAGGGGCCGCATATCAACCATCTGACGCCGCGCACCCTCGACATCGACAAGGTCCAGGCGCTGATGCCATCCTATGGCATCGCCCCCAAGGCCGTGGTCGAGGGCCCGCCGACCCGCAAATGCGCCATCCTGCTGCGCCAGACGTCCTTCAAGGCGCTGGAAGAGGCCGTCTCCTTCGAAAACGCCGATGGCAGCTGGCTGACAGGTTCTCACACCGCCCGCTTCGGAGAGATCGAACAGCGCGGCATTGCGCTGACGCCGAAGGGCCGCGGCCTCTACGACACGCTGCTCGAAGATTCGCGCAAGATCGTCGGCCCGGCCGCCGACGGCTCGAATGCCGCGGCTTACGGGCAGGCGCTGCAGAAGACCTTCGAGGCCTTCCCGGATACCTGGGACGACATCCGCCGGGAGGGCCTCGGCTATTTCAGCTATCGCCTGACCAAAAGGGGGAAGGCCAGCGCCATCGCCGCAGCCGATGCCATCGAAAAGCTGATTGCCGATGGTCTCGTCGAATTCGATGCCATCGTCTACGAAGACTTCCTGCCGGTTAGCGCCGCGGGCATCTTCCAATCGAACCTCGGCGACGGCGCGCAACAGGACTTCGTGGCGAGCCCGAACCAGAAGCGTTTCGAGGCCGATCTCGGGGCATCCGTGCTCAACGAATTCGACCACTATGCCGAGATCGAGCGCGCCTCGCTCGACGCCTGCATTCATCATCTCACCGGCCGCCTCGCAGCCGAGTAAATCAACACCGCCGAACTGGAGTGCTTTCATGAACGTAGCTGTCAAAACCCCTTCCGTGACCGATGACGCGGCAACGCTGCTCGACAGTCTCGGCGTAGACAGATCGCTTTACACCGGCGGCAGCATGGCATCGTTCTCGCCGGTTACCGGCGAGCAGATTGCCAGCCTGAAGACCCTATCGGCAGCAGAGGCCGCGGCCCGGATCGAAAAGGCCGACGCGGCATTCCGCGCGTGGCGCCTTGTCCCGGCGCCGAAGCGCGGCGAGCTGGTGCGCCTGCTCGGTGAAGAGCTGCGCGCCGCCAAGACCGACCTTGGCCGTCTCGTCTCGCTGGAAGCAGGCAAGATCCCGTCCGAGGGTCTGGGCGAAGTTCAGGAAATGATCGACATCTGCGACTTCGCCGTCGGTCTTTCCCGGCAGCTTTACGGCCTCACGATCGCCACCGAGCGGCCTGGCCACCGCATGATGGAAACCTGGCATCCGCTCGGCGTCATCGGCATCATCTCGGCCTTCAACTTTCCGGTCGCCGTCTGGGCCTGGAATGCGGCGCTGGCGCTGGTTTGCGGCAACGCGGTGGTTTGGAAGCCCTCTGAAAAAACCCCGCTCACGGCGTTGGCCTCGCAGGCTATCCTCGAGCGCGCCCTCAAGCGCTACGGCGACGCGCCGGAAGGTCTCTCGCAGGTCCTCATTGGCGACCGCGCGATCGGCGAAGTGCTGGTCGATCATCCGAAGGTGCCGCTGGTCTCGGCGACCGGTTCGACCCGCATGGGCCGTGATGTCGGTCCCCGTCTGGCCAAGCGTTTTGCACGCGCCATCCTGGAACTCGGCGGCAACAATGGCGGCATCGTCTGCCCGTCGGCCGATCTCGACATGGCGCTGCGCGCCATCGCCTTCGGCGCCATGGGGACGGCCGGGCAGCGCTGCACGACGCTTCGCCGTCTGTTCGTGCATGACAGCATCTACGACCAGCTGGTTCCGCGCTTGAAGAAGGCCTATGCCAGCGTCTCCGTCGGCAATCCGCTGCAGTCGTCGGCGCTCGTCGGGCCGCTGATCGACAAGGCTGCCTATGACGGCATGCAGAAGGCGCTCAGTGAAGCCGCCAAGCATGGCGGCGCGGTGCATGGCGGCGAACGCATCGACATGGGTGCCGAGACGGCCTTCTATATCCGCCCGGCTCTGGTCGAAATGCCGGCGCATGAGGGCCCGGTTCTCGAAGAAACTTTCGCGCCTATTCTCTACGTGATGAAATACAGCGATTTCGACGCTGTTATCGCCGACCACAATGCCGTCGGTGCCGGTCTCTCCTCGTCGATCTTCACGCTCGACATGCGCGAAGCCGAACGCTTCGTCGCCGCTAACGGTTCCGATTGTGGTATCGCCAACGTCAATATCGGCACGTCTGGTGCGGAGATCGGTGGCGCATTCGGCGGCGAGAAGGAAACCGGCGGCGGCCGCGAGTCTGGCTCCGACGCATGGCGTGCCTATATGCGCCGCGCGACCAACACGGTGAACTACTCGAAGTCGCTGCCCCTGGCTCAGGGCGTCTCCTTCGACATCGAATAGGAAAAGCAGGTCATGACCTTCTCCGCCAAAATCGAAGAAGCGGGCTTCAAGCCCGCATCGCGGATCGCCTCGATCAGCGTTTCGAAGATCCTGCAGATCGGCGCCCGCGCCGCGGCGATGAAGCGCGACGGCCTGCCCGTCATCGTGCTCGGCGCCGGCGAGCCGGATTTCGATACGCCCGATAACATTAAGGATGCCGCCAAGGCTGCCATCGATGCCGGTGAGACGAAATATACCGCGCTCGACGGCACGCCGTCCCTGAAGATGGCGATCGCCGGCAAGTTCAAGCGGGAGAACGGCATCGACTACGCCGTCGATGAGGTGACTGTCGCGACCGGTGCCAAGCAGATCCTCTTCAACGCCTTCATGGCGACGCTCGATGTCGGCGACGAAGTGATCATTCCGACGCCCTACTGGACATCCTATTCCGATATGGTCGAAATCAGCGGCAGCACTCCGGTGCTGATCCCCTGCGACGCCGGGGTGGGTTTCCGCTTGCAGGCCGAGCAGCTGGAAAAGGCGATCACGCCGAAGACCCGCTGGCTTCTCCTCAATTCGCCGTCCAACCCCTCGGGTGCGGCCTACAGCGCCGACGACTACCGCCCGCTGCTCGATGTGCTGCTACGCCATCCGCATGTCTGGCTGATGGCCGATGATATGTACGAGCACATCGTCTATGACGGCTTCGAATTCGTCACGCCCGTGGCGCTTGAGCCGAAACTGAAGGAGCGGACGCTGACGATCAACGGCGTCTCGAAGGCCTACGCGATGACGGGCTGGCGCATCGGTTATGCCGGAGGTCCGAAGCCGCTGATCAAGGCGATGGCGGTGATCCAGAGCCAGGCGACCTCCTGCCCTTCTTCCGTCAGTCAGGCGGCGGCCGTCGAAGCGCTGAACGGCACGCAGGATTTCCTGCCCGGACGCCGCGACAGCTTCCAGCGGCGGCGCGATCTGGTCGTTCAACGGCTGAACGCCATCGAGGGACTGGAATGCCGGACGCCCGAGGGCGCGTTCTACACCTTCTCCGGATGCGCCGGCATGCTCGGCAAGACCACACCGAAAGGCAAGATTATCGAGGCGGATCAGGATTTCACGGACCATCTCTTAGAAGACGCGCATGTCGCCGTCGTTCCGGGGTCTGCATTCGGCCTTTCTCCCTTCTTCCGGATTTCCTACGCAACATCGGAGGCCGCACTCGTCGAAGCGCTGGACCGGATCGAACGGGCCTGCGCGGCATTGCGGGATTGAACACTGTCCACGTCCTCATGCTGAGAATACCATGATCCCTCGCCTGGAATCCGCCGCTGGCAAGCAGCAAGTGCCGCCCCGCTTGCTCGACTGCCTCCGCGAGGGTGGCTTCGCGGGCGATATCGAGGCCGGAGCGGCGTCTCGCTCCGTCTTCGCGACGGACAATTCGATCTACCAGGTGACGCCCTCTGCCATCCTGTTTCCCAAGGGCGCCGCCGACCTCAAGCTGATCGCCACCGTGCTGTCGCGGCCGGAGTTCCGCGAGATCGCGATCGCCCCGCGCGGCGGCGGCACCGGCACCAACGGCCAGTCCCTGACGTCAGGCATTGCGGTCGACTGTTCGCGTCACATGAACCGCATCCTGGAGATCGACCCGGTGCGGCGCGTGGCGCGCGTGCAGGCCGGTGTGGTCAAGGACCAGCTGAACCGCGCCCTGAAGCCCTATGGCCTGTTCTTTGCCCCCGAGCTTTCGACTTCCAACCGGGCGACGATCGGCGGGATGATATCGACCGATGCCTGCGGCCAGGGATCGTGCCTTTACGGCAAGACCTCCAACCATGTGCTGGGGCTAAGGGTCATCCTCACCGACGGCACCGACTGGTGGTCTCGGCCGATGGATGACACGCAGCTCTCAGAAGCCATGGCCCGGCAGGACCGGATCGGCGAGATCCACAAGACCGTCGAACAGATCGCCCGCGAGAAGCGCGAGTACATCGAGGCGGTGTTTCCGAAGCTCAACCGCTACATGACCGGCTACGACCTAGCCCACATCATCAGGGAAGACGGCCACTTCGATCTCAACGCCATCCTTTGCGGTTCCGAGGGAACGCTGGCGATGATCGCCGAGGCAGAGCTCAATCTTCTACCGATCCCCAAGCACACAGCGCTGATCAATATCCGCTACGGCGACTTCAATGCCGCGCTCGAAGATGCACGCACGCTGGCAACGCTGAAGGTGGCCTCCGTCGAGACGGTTGACGAGACGGTGCTCAGCCTTGCCAAGAAGGACATCGTCTGGACCGGCATTGCCCATTTCTTTCCCGAAGCAGACGCAGTGCCGGCGAACGGTATCAACATCGTCGAGGTTCTGGCGGATGACGAGGCCGGGCTGCAACGGAAGCTTGCCGAGGTGACGGCGGCGCTCGACGATGGCGCCGACGTCGGCCGCCTTGGCCATACGATCGCTCGCGGGCATGCGGAAGTCGAGGCGATCTGGACGATGCGCAAACGCGCCGTCGGCCTGCTCGGCAATGTGGATGGCCCTGTCCGGCCCGTCGCCTTCGTCGAGGATACCGCCGTTCCCCCAGAGAATCTCGCCGCCTATATCCGCGAGTTCCGCGCGCTGCTCGACGGCGCTGGTGTCTCCTACGGGATGTTCGGCCATGTCGACGCCGGGGTCCTGCATGTGCGCCCCGCGCTCGACCTTACCCGCGACGACAATGTGCCGATGGTGCGCGAGATCAGCGACGCGGTGGTAGCACTGACCCGCAAGCATGGCGGCGTGCTTTGGGGCGAACATGGCAAGGGCGTGCGTTCGGAATATGTGCCGGAGTTCTTTGGCGATCTCTATCCGAGCCTGCAGGAGATCAAGCGGGCCTTCGATCCCGAGAACCGACTCAACCCCGGCAAGATCGCGACGCCGGGGGCAGAACCGCTGTCGAAGATCGATGAGGTCCCGCTACGCGGTACGTCGGACCGGATCATCGGCAACGAGGTCCGCGCCGCCTTCGACAATGCCGCCTACTGCAACGGCAACGGTGCCTGCTTCGATTTCGACGAGATGAGCCCGATGTGCCCCTCCTTTAAGGCAACCGGCGACCGGCGCTATTCGCCGAAGGGCCGGGCCATGCTGATGCGGGAGTGGCTTCGGCTTCTGGCGGAGAAGGGCATCGATCCGCGCAGGCAGGCTGCCGCCTCGCGCCGGCGAAATCCGGTTGGTGGGCTCGCCCTGCGTCTTGTGAACAGCCTCAATCCGAGGAACCGCAGCGACTTCTCCCATGAGGTTCGCGAGGCGATGGATACGTGCCTTGCCTGCAAGGCCTGCGCCGGCCAATGTCCGGTCAAGGTCAGCGTTCCAGCGTTCCGGTCGAAATTCCTCGAACTCTACTACGGCCGATACCTGCGGCCGTTAAAACATCCGCTGGTGGCGGCTATCGAGACCACATTGCCGCTAATGGCGCGGGTGCGGCCGCTCTACAATATGCTGGCGTCGTCGCAGTTCGGCCGCTTGACCACGGGCATTATAGGCCTCAGGGGCTTGCCGGCGCTTGCCGCCCGCTCATTCGCCAGTGAAGCTAAGCGACTCGGTCTGGCCGTTGCGACCCGGGGGTGTCTCGCCCGGATGACGGCCGAGCACCGCCGCACCGTCGTCGTGTTCGTTGCCGACGCCTTTACTGCACATTTTGATCCGCATGTGGCTCTGGCCGCTATCGGCATCGCTCGCAAACTCGGCTTCGAGCCGATGCTCGCTGCACCACATGTCAACGGGAAGGCCTTGCATGTGCATGGTTATCTCGGTCGCTTCGAGGAAACGGCGCGGATCACTTCGTCTTATCTGGAAGCGCTTGCCGATTTCGGCGTGACGTTGGTCGGCATCGATCCATCCATGACGCTTGCCTTCCGCAGCGAATATCGGTCTGTCCCCGGCTTGTCGCTTAATGCCGTCGTGGCGCTCCCTCAGGAATGGTTGGCGATGGTTCTAGGAGACAAGCAGCGTCAATCCTCTGATTCGCGAAAGCGTTACACGCTGATGGTCCATTGCACCGAGAAAACAAATGCGGCAGCCAGCATCGGTCAGTGGAAATCTGTATTCAGGGTGCTTGGTATCGAGCTTTTGGTTGCGGAGACTGGCTGTTGCGGAATGGCCGGTACGTTCGGGCACGAAACGCGCAACAGGGCACTGTCCGAAGAACTCTACGCGATGAGCTGGAGGCCGGTGATCGAAAAAGCTGGGAGCGACGAAATCGTGATGGCAACCGGTTATTCCTGCCGCTCGCAGGCAAATGCCTTAAGCGGACAAAGCCTGTCACATCCGCTCGAGGTTATCGAACGACTGATCACGCAAAGTGCTATTCAAGAGACTGCAATCTAGCATCTTCATGCACCTGAGAAGACTTCCTTCATCGACTAATTCGTGTTGAGAGAATGATAGATGAAAGCGTGCGTTCAACGCCGTCGATCATGCCGATTTTGTCGACAAGTTGGTCAAGCTCCGAAATCGACGGTGCTTCAACAACAGCAATCAGGTCAAATGTTCCACTTACGGAGTGCAGGGATTTGACAGCATTGATGCCTTGGATCGAACCGCACACTTGTGCCAAAACCTTTGGAGCAAGTGTGATCATGACATGGGCTCTCGCCAGACTCGACGAATAGGCATCGGACAGCCTAAGGCCGTACCCGGCAATCACACCTTCACGCTCCAAACGGTCAAGTCTAGCCTGAACCGTCGTCCTCGACAAACCAAGCTTTTTTGCGAGGCTCGCCACCGGCGCGCGCGCATTTTCACCCAGCAGATCCAGCAGTTTCCGATCCTTGTCCGTGATATTCATTTCATGTCCGACATTCTGACAACAAGCTACGGCGATCTGATTAAAACAATGCAACATAAAGAGCAACATGTCCCTATTATACGGCGCAATTCTCCTTCAAAGTTCCAAATCCAATTCTGGAACTAAAGGGGACTTCAATGAAGGATGTAGTGGTCATCGGCGCAGGAAAGATCGGCGGCGCCATCGCGTTGCTGCTGGCGGAGACCGGCGATTACAGCGTAGTAGTAACGGATCGCGACCAAGCACAGCTCGCAAAGCTCGACAAGCATCCCTCGATTTCCGCGGAAGCTGTTGACATCGCGGACAAGGCGGCGCTGGTCGGCCTACTCCGCGGCAAATTCGCTGTTTTGTCCGCTGCACCGTTCAATCTTACGGGCAAGGTCGCTGAGGCGGCGCTTGAAGCCTCGGTCCATTATCTCGACCTGACAGAAGACGTGGCGACCACGAAGAAGGTCGAAGAACTCTCCAAGGGAGCAACTGTGGCCTTTATCCCTCAGTGTGGTCTTGCTCCCGGCTTCATCTCAATTGTAGCCAATGATCTAGCGAGGCGCTTTGATACGCTCGACAGCGTGCGAATGCGCGTGGGTGCGCTGCCACAGTATCCGTCAAACGCTCTCAACTACAATCTTACCTGGAGCACCGACGGACTTATCAACGAATATATTGAGCCATGCGAAGCAATTGTGGAAGGGAAGTTTCTCACCGTCCCAGCAATGGAGGAGCGTGAGGAATTCTCACTCGATGGGGTCACATACGAGGCATTCAACACCTCTGGCGGCCTCGGCACCCTCGCAAAGACACTGGACGGTCGCGTCCGCACAATGAATTATCGCACGATCCGCTACCCCGGTCATCAGGCGATCATCAAGGCGCTTCTGAACGACCTGAATCTCAAGAACCGCCGTGATGTGCTGAAGGACCTGTTCGAAAACGCGCTGCCCGCCACCATGCAGGACGTCGTTGTGATTTTCGTCACGGTCTGTGGCTGGAAGGACGGCCGCTATATGCAGGAAACCTATGCAAACAAAGTCTATTCGGGGATCGTCGCAGGCAAGAAAATGAGCGCTATTCAGATAACGACCGCCGCCGGTATCACCACGGTCCTTGACCTTCTTGCCGGAGGGAAACTTGCCCAGAAGGGATTCGTGCGACAGGAAGAAGTTACCCTCGCTGAATTCCTTAACAACCGCTTCGGACGCGTCTACGATCCGGAGGCGCTTCGCCTAAAGCAAGCGGTCTAAGTCGGATTGGCTATTTGATATCGCCCCGCGGACCAGTTCGCGGGGTTCTTTATTTTAGCAGGAAGGGCGACTTTTTTGACAACGGCTTTGGGCGGGGCATCCCAGCCCAGCGACGATCGAGCCTTGCCCTGTGAATGGCAAAAAAGTACAGGGCCACTCGATAATACAGGTATATCAGGTATAATATCGCTTGATGAACCGTTGCCCATGGTATTCATGGGAAACCAACACATGATGGAGCGTGCAAATGACATTGAAGAATCCAGTTTGGCCCACGGAGCATGAAGTTGAGGGCAGGGTCGACAGGCTGAAGGAACGCATGGCCGAGCGCGGTTTCGAGGCGCTAGTTCTCACTTCGCAGCACAATTTCGAATATTATACCGGCTTTAGAAGTCTGTTCTGGCTGTCCGACACCCGCCCTTTCCTTGCTATCGTTCGTTTAGGCAGGCCCGGCATTTCCATCGTTATAAATCGCGGCGAGACTAGTCAGATTTTCAATCACGTTCGGATAGTGCCTTACGATGGTTTCACCAATATTGCACTGAGGGCCGCCGGGGAGTTCTTGAGTGACTTGCCGACAGGCTCATCCGTTGGCTTCGACTACGGTCAAGATATGAACGGCCGAGGTTCTGTCGAGTTATTGAATTTCTTGCAGGGACCGCCGCATCATTTTAGCTTAATTGACGCGGCTGATCTCATCTGGTGTCAGCGCACAATCAAAAGCGAGCACGAGCTTCAGGCGAAACGGGCAGCATGCAACATCGCGACCGACGCTTTTTTTGCCGGGCTACCAGATTTGCGACTTGGCATTACCGAATATGAGTTCGGGCAAATGCTAAAGGGGCGCATGATGGGCTTAGGCGCCGACAGCATCGATTGGCTTCCCGTACGGTTTGGACAGGAAGGAATGGACTACGCAGCACCTAACTCGGACCGCGCGCTCGAAATGGACGATTTTGTCTGGGTAGACATAGGTGTGCGCCGTGGTGACCAGATCAGTGACTTGAATCGCATCGCCAAGATTGGCAAACCTACGCTTAAACAATATGACATCTATGGGTTCGTGCGAGATGTAACTCTCCGCCTCGCAGAAGGTATTCAACCAGGCATGACGGGCCAAGATGCATTCGCGCTCTTTGAGCAGCTATGGTCGGCTCGAGATTTTTCTCAAGGGGGCAGGTTAGCTATTGCAGGGAGAGTAGGACATGGTTCGGGCATCGCATTGACGGAGCCCCCGTCGTTGATGGCTGGCTCTTCGGAAGTTATCTTGGAAGACATGGTACTCCATGTGGAGCCAAAAATTGAAATTGAGGGAGGCGTGTTCCAACTGGAGGAGGTCTTCAGGGTAACGCCAACCGGGCCCGAATTTCTAAGCACAATTTCACCCTCGAAGTTGCCTTCGGTGGAGTTCTGAACCACCCGGAAGTTTCAGCAAACTCGGGGGCCAGCCCACTATAGCTTAGCTACAGCTACTCGTGATCCGCGTGGCGCTGTTGAGCCATAGGCTTAGCGGCGCCCCACTTCCTGTCCCAGCCTGCTACCGAATCTGGGAGTGGTGGCTGAGGTTCCGAGATGCCTGGGTGACTCTGCGGATGCATCGAACTGCTATTCGCCTTGAGCGCCTCCAAACGAGGATTTTATTCGGAATGCCACCGTGCTTTCGATGTCGATGGGTGCGTATTCCGATGAAACCGGCCACCGATTCCGATTTGAATCCGGCCGTTTTTCGGACTGATCCTGGGTCTGTTTGATGTTTGGATCTGGTTTTGTTTCAGGTCAAGCGTGCTGTGTTTCAGATGCTAATGGCGAACGCTGTTTTCGCATGCTTTCGCCAGTGAGATCGATGCGGTAGGCGCTGTGAACGAGGCGATCCAAGATGGCATCGGCGAGCGTGGGGTTTGCAATGATTTCCCACCAGCGATCCAAGGGCACCTGGCTGGTGACGATCGACGCTCGTAGCGGTCTTCGACGATCTCGAGGAGATCGCGCCGCTGATCATCGTTGAGCTTTTCCGGTCCCAGTCGTCAAGTAGTGTTGTGCTACACATTACTCGACTAACGTGCACTGTGCAGAGATGTGGAGCTGACACCGCAAGAGCCCGCAAACGCGCGCCTTCCCACGATACCACTCCACATAACTGAATCATCGTCCACCTAGGATGACCGCTCCCCAAACCTCAACAGGAGAGCGTCATGCTTAAGGTTTTATTCCCGAAATCTTTTGGCCATTAAGAATATTCGCGCTTCGGCGCGGAGCTTGAATTGTTTGCCCGGTGGTTGCTCGCAGCAGGATATTTGCCTGGTGCTGCCGCAGGTCGCCATGTCCACCGATTGAAGTGCATCCTCGAGACCACAGCTGCTCTTCAGTGTGGCCGGATTCTACACGAAGCCGAATTGGACGCAGCGTTAGCCTTCGTTCCTGACGCGCTGCGCCACGCTTCCACCGAGCGTCCATATCGCCGCTTCCTCAAGGCAGAAGGACGGCTCGAAGAAACAAAGCCGCAAGGCCCCGTCGAGCAGTTGCTGCTGCGATATCGAGAATATCTTCGAGACGTGAGAGGATTAGCACCAGCGACGATTGACCAGCATCTGGTAACGATCGAGCTCTTTCTGTGCTTGTCGGGTGGACCGTCACAGGATCTTTCCGCACTGACATCAGAGCACGTCGAAAACTTCATTCAGATCTTGAGCCGCAGGGTGCTGCGCCAAACACTCCAGCACAAGGTTGCCCCATCTGCGCGCTTTTCTGCGTTTTTGCGGCGATCGTGGTGAGACTGCGCGAGGGCTAGAACGCATCGATACGCCCAGAACCTATCGTGGAGAATTGCCGCCTCGTGTCCTTGATTGGGAGGTGATCGAAAAATTGCTGTCCTCGGTCGACAGGACTGATTATCTCGGCCGCCGTGACCATGCGATCCTTCACCTCATGGCCTATTACGGCCTGCGACCTTCTGAGATTGCAGTGCTGACGTTGGACGCGATCAATTGGAAGCGACGCACACTGCGGGTAGAGCAACGCAAGACTCGTTCCACGCTCGTTCTTCCTCTGGCCGACCAGACTCTTGAAATCCTCGACCGATATCTTGCTGATGGGCGTCCCTGCGATGCGGTGACGAACTTTCTGTTCGCTAAAGCGCGTAGCCCTGTGGGAGCCCTAACGAGCTGGGGGATATGCGACATCTTCACCAAGCGAGCACGGCAAAGCGGCCTGCCGCTAGATGGTGTCTCGTCATACGCATTGCGCCATTCGTTTGCGATGCGATTGCTAGGCCGAGGCGTCGGGGTGAAGGTGATCGGTGACCTGCTCGGGCATCATAGTCTTGAAAGCACTTGTGTTTATCTTCGCATCGAGACGGACATGCTGCGTACGGTGGCTCTGCCCGTACCTGGCATTGCCGCTCATTAAGGAGAATGGCAATGTTCACAGCCATCTCTCCGACACCACTGGATCAGCCGATTGTGGCATGGCTTGCCCGTCAGCGCGCGCTTGGCCGCCGCTATTATCCGGAGGAAAGAGTTCTGGTGTCCTTGCGTGAATTTATCAGCCGTACCCCGGGACAGGATCTTGACCGTGCAAGCTTTGATCGGTGGTGTGCTACATTCCCTCATCTGGCACGCAATACCCTGCGCTATCGCCAACGCGTTGTCCGCATGTTCTGCCTATATCGGCGGCGCAAGGAGCTTGGCTGCTTTGTTCCTGATCCCTTGTACTTCGCGCGGCGTCTGGGTGGATGCGACCTACCTCAAAGTTCGGCGCGGTGGACGTGTTGTTTCCGTCGCCGTCATCATCGCAGTCGGCGTCAACAACGATGGTTGGCGCGAGGTCTTGGGCATGGAAGTCGGCACGTCAGAGGCCGAGCCGATTTGGAAGGAGTTCCTGCGCAGGCTGACACGTCGAGGATTGCGTGGCGTCAAGCTCGTCGTCTCCGATGCCCATGAAGGCCTCAAGGCGGCCGTCACCAAGGTTCTCAATGCCACCTGGCAAAGGTGCCGGGTTCACTTCATGCGGAACGTGCTTGCGCATGCTGGAAAGAGCGGCAGGCGGGTCGTATCCGCTTTCATTGCAACGGCCTTTGCCCAGGAGACGCCGGAGGCAGCAAGCGCTCAATGGCGCAACGTCGCCGACCAGATCAGGCCGAAAGTGCCGAGGCTCGCGACCATCATGGACGACGCGGAATTGGATGTGCTCGCTTACATGACCTTCCCGAAAGAGCACCGGGCAAAGCTGCATTCGACAAATCCAATCGAGCGTCTCAATGGCGAAATCAAACGCCGCACCGAGGTCGTTGGCATCTTTCCGAATGACGAAGCCATCGTCCGTCTCGTCGGTGCGCTGCTGCTCGAACAGAATGACGAGTGGACCGTTCAGCGCGGTAGATACCTAACACTTGAGACCATGGCGCAAATGAGCGATGATCCACAAATCAGTCTGCCCGCTGTGGCACGCTGATATCCCCTTCCGACCCATGTCGGAAAGCACGGCAATCAGCCGTCAGCTACACCACTTCCGTGGACACGATCGGCCGGCGCCCGCGCATCCACGATCTGAGGCACAGCTTTGCGGTTGGCGCGCTCATCCGTTGGTATCTGGACGGCGCCGATGTGCAATCGAATTTGCCGAAACTGGCTCTCTACATGGGTCACGTTAGCATCGTGTCGACGGCATGTTATCTGCACTTCCTTCCAAAGCTGAGAGATCGCCAGCGACCGCTTTGAAGGGGCTTTCGGCGGTCTCGTCAGCGAGGTCGTGGCATGAGGAAACATCAATCCACGGCATTGCGCCGAAGCATGGCACGCTTCTTTCAAGAATATCTTCCCGCTCTCCGCGGCATGAGCCACCATACGATCCAGAGCTATCGCGACACGATGGTGCTGTTCCTGCGATTTGCAGCGGCAGAGACCAATGGATCCGTCGAAAGCATCGACGTCTCCGACATTAATGCCGACAGGATCGGCAGCTTTCTCACGTCGCTTGAGGTTGAGCGTGGCAACAGCATTGCGACCCGCAATGCAAGGCTGGCGGCGATGCATACCTTTGCGCGGTTCCTGATCTAGGAGCATCCCGAATAAATGGATACCCTGCAACTGGTGGTGACACTTCCCTTCAAGAGGGGCGCGCGGGTGGCACCTGTCGAATATCTCGAAGAGCCCGAAATCAAGAGCGTCCTGGCGCGTATCGACCGCCGCACGCCTTCAGGACGGCGGGATTACGCACTGTTCTCGCTGATGTTCAATACGGGTGCACGAGTGCAGGAAATCCTGAATCTTCGCATTTGTGACCTTCGTCTGGTATCGCCCTGTCAGGTGCGCTTGCACGGCAAAGGCAACAAGGTTCGCCTCTGCCCGATCTGGCGAAACACGGCCCAGCTTCTTCAGGAGTTGATCAACACACTGCATCCGCCCTCAGACAATCCCGCCGAGCAAAGGATCTTTCTCAACGACCGCGGCACACCACTGACCCGGTTCGGAGTTCGATACTTGCTGCGCAAATACGTTGATATCGCTGCCAGAGAAGAGTCCACCCTGGCCGAAAAAAGCATCCATCCCCACTCGTTGCGGCACACGACGGCCATCCACCTTCTCAAGGGGGGTGTAGACATCGCCACCATCAGTCAATGGCTCGGCCACTCGGGATTGAACGTGACGATGCGCTACGCGCGGGCCGATATCGATATGAAGCGGCAGGCGCTCGAACAAGTCTTTCCCGACGTGATGTCATCGGCAAAAGATCAGACGATCATCGCCTATGATGGCGGGATGTTAGGCTGGCTGCGCCGCTTGTAGATGTTCAGTTATGTGGAGTGGTATCGTGGGAAGTCGCGCGTTTGCGGGCTCTTGCGGTGTCAGCTCCACATCTCTGCGCAGTGCACGTTAGTCAAGGATCAGCAGGTCGGTTTTGGCGAGTGATTTGAGGATCCTGCCGTATCGTCCATCACCTCTTGCAAGCGCCAACGTGGCGAACAGCCGAGGAACGCGGTGGTATGCGACGGAGAAATCCTCGCGGCATGATTCGGCATTGGCCTCAGCCAGTGAGAAGAAAGTCTGCTTGCGCAACCGCCCCAGAATGCAGGTCTGGGCAAAACGGACTCCGTTCTCAACTTTCGATTTGTCCCGCGGCTTTTTTGACCGTGCCGGAAGAACACCGACGCCATAATGGGATGCCAACATGCCGTAACTGCGGTTGATCTCGGGATCGTAGAAGCTGGCATGATTGACGCCCGACTTCAGATTGTCGGGAACGATCAGTCGCGGAACGCCATCGAAGAAACGAAACATTCGGACATGCGAGCCGATCCAGTCGGGGAGCGTTTGCGTCCAGGTCGCCTCCGCATAGGTGAAGTTCGATGCACCGAGCACTGCTACGAAGATCTCTGCCTCGCGGATCTCACCGGTCTTGCGATCAACAATTGGGATCTTCTTGCCGGAATAGTCGACGAAGACCTTGTCGTCGGCCGCATGCTCCTGACGCATCGTCGGCGAAAGCCGCTCAAAGCTTCTAAAGAGCTCACAGAACCGACTGTAGCCGTAACCCTCTGGATGCGACCCACGATACTCCTCCCACAGGATGAGCAGCGTCACGCCGGGCTTCTTGAGCTCGACCGCAAGATCGGCCCAATTGGGTTCGGCGCGTCGTCTCGTCCCCTGTTTGATCCGTTGCGAGCGAAGAGCTTGTTCTCGAGCGATCAGTGAGTTCGCCCGGCAACGGCCAGCTCAATCCAATTGCTGCTGCGCGCCGCAGATTATCCTGCACCGTACTGCGCGCTATTCCCAATACGACTGCAATCTCGCGGGAGCTGGTCCCGCTTCCGGCAAGTCGCAGCATTTGTCGTAACTGTCTCATGGTCAGCCTTCTCTTTGCCGGCATCAAAATGTCCTCGTTCATCACGAGGTATCGATGCCAAAAGTTGCTGACCCAGGGGGTAATCTTCAGTGCCGAAAACTGGCCGGTCTTTGATTGGAACGGTGGCCGGCTTCACGTCGGAATCCGCATCGATGGGCCCGCCACGAAAGCTCGATCTAGCGTGGCTTTTGACCGGCTGATGCCCTTCAACCAACCACGTTCGAGATATCCCACAGATTGGGTTTGATGCGCAAATCGCTTGCAGCGCCTTTAGACAAGTTGGTTTCGTCCGATCAGGGCTCCGAATTCGCTCCGACCTCATTTATCTTGTAACGGCCCGATTCTGACCGTCTGCCGAACAGCGGGGGTGAAGGCGGTAAGACATGCGTTGAGCGACGTGTCTAATCCGACGAGAATGATACGCGGTCTCGTGCCGCCTGACGATTCGATTTGCTGGCGTAACCCTTGTCGCCAGCCTCACACCTGGATCGTCCATCGGGACCGAGCCGACCACGACGGGAAAGTGAGCCGCTCCTCCCTTGACCGCCGGTCGGGTCAAAGGACGACGCGAACGTCGTCGCGGCGCCGCGAGTTGGTCGAAGATGACTTCCAACACATCGAAGCGCTCCGGGAGCGCCCCGCCAAGTGATGTAATGGGCTGAGAATTCATGCTGAGCCCACGGGCACAGCTAATACGAACCTAATGCAGTATTTGGCTGAGAAACTTTTTTGTTCTGTCGTGTTCGGGATGGCTGAAGAATCGTGATGGAGTTGCTTGTTCAATGATCTCGCCCCCATCCATGAATACAACCCTATCCGCGACCTCGCGGGCGAAGCCCATTTCGTGCGTTACGCAAATCATGGTCATGCCTTCGTTTGCCAGACCCGTCATCACGTCCAGCACTTCTTTGACCATCTCCGGGTCCAGCGCAGAGGTTGGCTCGTCGAACAGCATGATCCTGGGTTTCATACAAAGGGCGCGCGCAATGGCTACTCGTTGCTGCTGGCCGCCAGAAAGTTGACGCGGATACTTCCCCGCTTGCTCCACGATGCGCACTCGCTCCAGGTTCTGCATCGCGACTTGCTCAGCCTCCCCACGCTTCAATTTACGCGCTCTCACCAAAGCCAAGGTGCAGTTCTCGAGTACAGTGAGATGCGGAAAGAGATTAAACTGCTGGAAGACCATGCCTACATCTCGGCGAACCGCTGCCAGTCCCTTCATTCCGGGCGTTAACTCAGCGCCGTTCACTACGATCCTCCCCTGCTGATGCTTTTCTAACTGATTTATGCAGCGGATCAGCGTAGATTTACCAGAGCCCGATGGCCCACATACTACGACGCGCTCCCCAACCGCCACATCAACGCTGACATTGCGTAAAACCTGGAAGCTTCCGAACCATTTTGAAACGTTTGCAATTTGCACGGCCTTGGGCACCTTCAATCCATCCAATTGCGGGCTGGAGATGCTTTTCTTGACTAGTTCAACGATCATTTCTTCCTCCATGGCCACCATTCGTGGTCTTCTGATCTTCAATGAGATTGGCTAACAAGCCCGAGACGCCGCTCAAGAGCCGCAACGCACGCGGCTGCAATCAGAGCCAATAAAAGGAACAGTAAACCAGCAACGATCATCGGCTCGGCATAACGGTAAGTCTCTGACGCTACGTCGAGCGCGCTGCCAAGCATTTCCGGTACCGCTATAACAGCAAGTATTGGGGTGGATTTCAGAATACCTATCGAATACGCGCCAAGTGGTGCCGCAATGTTGCGGAGCATTTGCGGCGCAATAACCAGGATAACGGTATCCGCCCAACTCAAGCCGAGGCTCTCCGCCGCCTCGCCCTGGCCCGCTGGCACAGCATCTATTCCGGCTTTGAATACCTCAGAAATATAACCGGAATAGTAAAAGCTCAGGCCAAAGATACCGACGAACATAGCCGGCAGCACAATACCATAGTACGGCAGAACGAAGAACAGGAAATAGATTTGGACCAATGCAGGCGTTGATCGGATTGCATCAATAATAAATTGCGCAATGGGGCGTAACATCCAGTGCGAGCGGCGAACGATCTCCCAACAGAAGCCAAGAACTGTCGCTCCGATAAAACTCAGAATGGCCACTAAGATGGTATTGCCAATTCCCTCAAGAACGAGAGGAACAATTCTCATTGCAAATGCGAAATCAAAGTTCATTGATACGCACTCCCGTGTTGCTGTAGGAAGTACTCAGGTATCGCCCCAATATTGTCACAGGGTAGCATAAGATGAGATAAGATAGCAGCAGGCCAGTGTATATTTCGACCGGATTGTAACTCAGCTGTGCAATCTCTTTCGCACGAAACGTCATGTCGGTTAGAGTAATAAGCGAGACTAAGGCGGTTCCTTTAATCAACTGGATAGCTTCGTTAATAAACGTCGGAATCATTGCCCTGATCGCCTGAGGAAGCTCGACGAGCCGAAGCACACTAAAACGCGACAGCCCTAAAGCGAGACCAGCTTCACACTGGCCACGGTCAAGTGCCTGTAACGCCGCCCGCACAGATTGACTGGCGTATGCCCCACCATTTAAGCCTAGCACCATCGAACCGACTGTTATTGCGGAGAGATACACGCCGAATGCCGGCAGGGAGTAGTAGAACGCGTACAGCAATACGATGACTGAAGAACTGCGCCAGAACTCAATGACAGCTGTGACAGTCCAGCGCCCCAGTCCACGAGCAAAATGCTGCAGGACCCCCGCGAGTAGAGCAAATGGGATAGCGTACAACAGGCCGAAGAAGGTTACCTCCGCAGTAATGCCGAATCCTTCAAAGATCCCTAGCATGATTTCGAGAAAACTCATTCGCTCTACTCCTCCTCCCAGATCGTCTCAGCGGTAGTTATCCGGACAAAGATTCTTAGCGGTCGCGTCAGCTGGAGCTATTTCCGCGTCCGTGAACCCGTACCGCGCAAATATTGCCTTTACAGTGCCGTCCAACTTAGCTTTTGCTAAGCCCAAATTGTATAGATCGCGGAGCTGCGAATCTTCCGCGCGGAAAGCGATCCCCGCGAAATTCCTAACCTCCCGTCCGTCCTTGATTAAGCCGGTGAACGGAATTGCACGTTCAATCTTGCCCTTTAGGTTTGGATCGTTGACTGTGCTAATTACGGTAGCTGTAGATTCGATGTCTGCGTCGATACGACCGGCCGCCAACGCAGCAATCGATGACTGCATATCTTCAAACAGCAGTACACGATCCTTTGGAATGCCTGCTTGCATGGCATGTTCGGCGTTCGTACTACCTCTGCCGGCACCTATGCGAAGTCTCTCGTTTTTGACGATATCCTCAAAGCTCCGAATTTTATGAGGATTCCCAGCACGAACAATCGCACCATCACCAATTGCTAGATCCGGATCACTGAAGATCACCTGATCACATCGTACAGGCGTGATCGCCATTCCGGAAGCGACAGCATCGATACGCTTCGACATCAAACTGGGAATAAGTGCTGGCCATTCGACAATGACGAAATTTACCTTCTTGATCCCCAAAGGCCCTAGGACCGCTTTAATCATGTCCGGGTGGACGCCAGCGACATTGCCATCCATTGTTTTGAAGCCCCATGGAGCCTGATTATGGATACCAATAGTGATTTTGCCGTCGCGCAGGATCTCGCTTTGACTGGTCTGCGAGAAAGCCACTGGGGAACTGGCCACCAAGGTGGTCATTCCCGCGCACGCGGTCAATACTGTTCGTCTCGATATCAGTTGCTGCTTCATCACGATTCCCCTTCGTTGACATTGCGGCCGTTTTATACTAGGTATGCCTGCTATGTCAAATGGCTGAGATCTGGTGGCTCCACATTGTATTGGTCGTCATTTACGCATACTCGTTACGGGGAAACCAAATTGGAGAATTTCTATGGTTAATGGCCAGCTGCGACCTTCATCATCACTACATGAAACGGTGCGCGAAGAAATTCTGAGGCGTATTAGCAAAGGAACGTATCAGCCGGAGGAGCTGATTCCATCCGCGGCGATGCTATGCGAGGAGTTTGGCGTCAGCCCCATCACTATCAAACGTGCTCTGCGTGACCTCCAGGCCGCGGGAGCATTGATGTCGGTCGCCGGCAAGGGCACCTATGTGAAGAAACAACGGCGTGTTGTACGGAGACTTGACATATCGATGTCATCGATCGACGATGCGACCCTGCATCTAATATCTGTGACCCGGGAGAAAATTGCGGATCCGACAATGTCCGCCTTCGACCCACCCAAAGAAGCAATGCTCTGTGTTCGCAAGACGATTGTCATCGATGGCGCGCCCTTTATGTACGACGCCACATATTTGTCCTCTGACGTAGACGAGGCGATAATTGAGGAGTTTGGTGAGCGTTTTGTTACTGAGGCGCTGGAGCGCCACGGCATTCACGTTGTGAATACCGATTTGATCATCGACGCGGCCCCGGCAGCGGGGAATTCCGAAGAAGTATTTGGAATTCCCACCGGCTATCCGATGCTTAGACGTTTCTACAAATTCACAACGAGTAAACCTAGCATCACCGTTTATGGCGTGGTTCAAGCTCCGTTCGATCAATTCGCCTGTTCAATAAGCATTCCATCTGCACCAGGGGCTCACATTGTAAGATGCGCGAACGAGACCGCGAGAAACCTTGAAAGAACGTCATTCAACAAAAATAGTTGAAGGCGACGTAGCGAATCACGTCTGGCCAATCAGCAGCGCCTCAATTATCAACTAGACTTTCTCGCAGCCAATTCTCAAGTTCCCTGCAGCAGCTTCAGGTCATAAGTATTTCGCCTCGCAGAGCCCTGAGGAGCGTCAGTAGGCCTTGGCGCGTTTCACCTCGCGCTAGGCCTGCTCGTCAGCGCCAGATCCACCGGCTCCGCAGTCAAAATCTCAAAGGTTCGAGGCTGATTCACACTGCCGCTCATAGAATTCTCCGCATGACTCATGCAGAAAATCGCCGATCAGCAGTCCGAAAGATACGTGGGGTGGCCTACGCGCTTACGCTCCTCTTGGAAGCGTCACTCACGCTCGGGTGGCGAGGACTTCTTTCGCCAGGCGTATGTCTGTTGCGGAAGAACGTCGTGCCGGCGCGCTACATCGCTACATCCGAAACGCTGCCATCCGCGCTGAACGCGTCTTGCAATATCGAAAGCTTCAGTTCAGTGGACCATCGACGTTGTCGCTCGGCACCCGTCAGGATCTTGCCCTTGGCCATTCATACCCTGTTACGTCACAAATGAATCATCTGTGTCGTAACTTGCGCCAATTCCGCGCCGAACCAAAATCCGCTCACCGGACGACAAAACGCCGTACACCGCGGCAACGGCCGCTCGCGTCCTAGCTGTCGAGGGACCGCGACAGGCCACAGCGCCAAGCAAAACCCGGGCCGCTGTGAGAAAAACGGGCTAGTTGCTGCGAAGCTCCACATTCTCCTTAGTCTTAGTCCACGGCTCAGTTACCGGAATGATAAGTTTCAAGTCAGCCGAGCGGGGCGATCGCGAGACGTTAAGCAGACGAACGCTACATGCTGTGTTCCAATCCACGGTGTTACAAAGATGACAGAAGATGGTCTGCCGCCTTCTCCCCAATCATAATACTAGTCGCGTTGGTGTTTGCGTTAGGAATTACAGGCATGATCGACGCGTCCGCGACTCTCAATCCCTGCACCCCGATTACACGCAAGTCACTATCAACTACAGCATCAGGGTCGCCAGCCGCCCCCATCCGACAAGTCCCGACTGGATGGTAATCGCCACTGATTTCCTGGCGTAACAATTCTATCTGTGTTTTGCGATCTGTCGAGTGTACATGAGGCGTTAAAAGACGACGGGTGATCTTTCTAAATGCCGCAGTTTCCATCAGCTCTCTGTTTGTTTCCAACGCTCTAAGCATTAGGCGGATGTCGCTGTCTGAATTGAAGAAGTTACAAAGAATCCTAGGCGGTGAAAGCGGATTGGAGTCGGACAATTTCACCCATCCGCGCGTCTCTACCGAGACTGGTCCAAACGAATTGCTCCAGCCATGAACGTCCGTCGTGCTACCCGCATCGTGGTCTAGTACAAGGGGACAGAACTGGAACTCAATATCGGGGAATTCTGCCGATGCCTCCGAGCGCAAGAGTGCAATTGCCTCCATTTGATTGCTGGCACACGGCCCCCCCTTTGTCGCAAACCAGCGCAGCCCAACCGCTAATTTTTCAGGGTAGCGATTGTACTTCACAGGACTTACGCGCGATTTGGCCTCATATTTGGGGTATACAATCGGATGATCTTGTAGATTTTCTCCAACACCTCGTCTATTTACGCGCACGGGCAGCCCGTGTCTTCGCAGATCGTCTTCAGGTCCAATTCCTGCCAGCATAAGCAGCTTAGGGCTATTAAAAGCTCCCGCGGATAATATGACCTCTTCCCCACAATAAGCATCATGGGTGTTCCCACCATTCATATACCGGACACCAACAGCTTTTTCGCCGCGGAATAGGATTTCAGCCACATGCGCGTTTGTTATGATTGTGAGATTTTCACGTCGAGCAACATGACGCAGGTAGGCATAGTCGGTCGACGAGCGTACGCCAGCTTCAACGTTCAGCTGAAACGCACCGAAACCCTCTTGGACGGATGCGTTGATGTCATCCGAAAAGCCATGCCCCAGTTCTCGCCCAGCCTCGAAAAATGTCTCATAATATGGGCACTCCAAGTTTCCCTTTATCACGTGGACAGGTCCGTCTGTTCCCCGGAGGGGATTAGCAGGGCCGTGCCAAGTTTCCAGCCTTTTGTAATATGGTAAGACATCCTCGGGGCCCCAACCATCGCAACCTAGTGAAACCCATTTACGGAAAATCGCGGGGTGTGCGCGTACGAATCCCATGCCGTTGACGGCGGAGGAGCCTCCAAGCACGCGCCCCCGGGGTTGGTACATCTTCCGCATATTGAGGCTGGGTTCCGGCTCCCCGTAGTAGCCCCAGTTCAGCTTTGGATTGCGGTATGCATAGCCGTAGGCGGACGGCATACGCACAATCCACGAGTTAAGGAGAGAGCCGGCGTTGCCGCCCGCCTCTAACAATAATACGCGTCGTCCCCGCTGAGATAGTCGTGCTGCAAGGGCCATGCCTGAGGAGCCGGCACCAACAATTATATATTCGAATTCCGAAGACGGTCGTGTCTTAAACACTTGAGCAACTCTCTTTCAGCTATTTTACACGTTGAACGATCCACACGAGCAGAAGTAATGCTCCGCAAGACACAGGCGCTCGCCCTTGCAAGCCGCACGTCCGCCGGACGCAAACTATTTGTCATGCCTCCGTCATCGTGCAACCTCGATCCAGGTGGCCTTAGAACCCGTATATTCATTTAGTGCTTCGAGGGATTTATCACGGCCCGTTCCCGAAAGGCGAAAACCTCCCCAAGGTACAGTGAGATCACTACCATCGTAGTTGTTTACCCAGACTTGTCCCGCGCGCAGCTGCTTGGCATACTTGAGGGCTTTTGTTACGTCTTGGGTCCAAAGCGCCGCGCCGAGGGCAAATTGAGAATCATTGGCAATGTCAATCGCTTCCTCAGCGTCACCCGCACGAATTACTGTCAGCACAGGTCCGAAGATTTCGTCGCGCGCAATGTCCATATCGTTCCGCGCATGATCAAATATGGTTGGCTCAAAATACCATCCTCCGGTGTGTTCGAGCAGGCGCTTTCCACCGCAGACCAAGATTGCGCCGTCAGATTCGCCGCCCCGAACAAATCTTTCAATGTTGTTAAGGTGACGCTCGTCGATAATCGCTCCGATTTCAGTAGCTGGATCAGATGGGTCACCTACGCGAATATTTGCAGTAAGGTTTCTGATTTTTTCAATCAGCTGATCTGCAATACTTTCTTCCACAACTAGACGGCTTCCAGCGCTACATACTTGGCCGTTGTTGAAAAAAACTCCCCATGCCGCATCAAAAGCTGCTCGATCTAGATCTTCCACGTCAGCAAGTACGATGTTCGCACACTTGCCACCTCCTTCTATCATGACCTTCTTCATGTTGGATTCAGCCGCGTATGCCAAGAATCGTTTGGCTACCTGCGGCGATCCTGTAAACGCTAGCGCATCGACGTCAGGATCTAGCCCAAGTGCTTGCCCCACGCTTTCGCCACTTCCCGGAACAACGTTGAGTACGCCATCGGGAATACCAGCCAGGCTTGCCAATTCGGCCACTCGAAGCAGACTTAACGGAGTTTGGTCCGCGGGCTTTATTACGATGGAGTTACCCGTCACCAATGCCGGCCCGAGCTTGTAAGCGGCAAGATAAAGTGGGAAATTCCAAGGTATGACGGCGCCGATTACGCCAAGTGGCTCGCGCGATATAAATGCGTGAACGCTTGGCGCCGTCGGGGCGACACCTCCATAGATCTTGTCAGCTGCTTCCGCATACCACCGGAGCATATTAACCGATTTCGGGATGTCCACCGTCTCCGTGTCCCTAATTGGTTTTCCGGTATTTCTTGTCTCGAGAGCTGCCAGTTCTGCCGCGTTTGCCTCGATCAGATCCGCAAAAGCGAGCATCCGTTTCTTCTTGTCAGATGGCCTCAGTGAGGACCAACGACCATCATCAAATGCTGCGCGGGCATGTTGCGCTGCACAGCGCACGTCGATTGCATCGCATGCGGATACCTCGGTAATCACTGTTCCATCTGCTGGATTGTGAACAGGATAGACCTTCCCAGTCACTGCGGCTGTGTAATTCCCGTTTATGAATGCAAGGTTTCGTACCGTCAAATTATTGCTCGTCATTTTAGCCTCGAAGGTCATATAAGAATATCATCGAGCCGCATGGCCGCGGCTCCGGTTGTGTCGCCCGGGGCCGATCGAACCCGATGTTCGCTTGCAACATAGCAAAGCCACCGTAATAAAAAAAATATGAGTTTTCGATTTTGATATTCACCTTTGATATGATCTGCCATGTTGGCGGGTCTCGGCTCAAGGAGAGGCGACGCTCACCTATCCGCGCCTGAATCTCAAAGCGGTCTGGACATGTCTGGGCGCAATGAAAACTGGCCCGCCTATGATTACCTTGTCGACTTGTCGACTAATGCTATACGACGTTGCGAAGACCGATATCCAGTCGCCGTTGACTATTTCAACTGCCGTCCTCTTTACGCTAGGCTTTGGCCGCCATTCGGCGATCTTTGCCCTCAAGCTCGCGATAGATCTTCCGCACCGTCTTCTACCGACCAACTCCTCGCAACTGCGAAGACCGAATCGCAATCGTGTGTGCCCTGACGCTGCCTTTCAAACAGATCGAATAGGCCGAATTTATTCAATTGCTGCTATCTACGAGTATCTCTTTACACAAAATTCACTTATGATTTCTCGCAATGTAGCGATGAACTTGTCCGCGAGCAGCGACCGTGAAGTTCTTCTGGAACGCCATAAATTGACCCGATAAGGTATACGGACCTTGAGGGGCCTTAATTCAATCCCATGTCCCGCATAGTGCGCCGCAGTAAGTGGATTGACGATCGACACCCCTAGTCCGGCCGCCACCATTGAGCATACAGCAGATGCAGTTGTTGTTTCGATCGTGTAGAGGCGGGAAACCTGTGCCGTGGTGAACAATGCGTCGAGCTTCGAGCGATAAGGATCGCCTTGAGCCAGCGAAATGAATTCTACACCGTCAAAATCAGCTGGTTCGAGAATCCGTTTTGCACAGAGTCGATGCGCCGCTGGCAGCACAGCCAATACGTTGCCCACGTCAAGTTCTTCGACGTACGCTTTCCCAGGATCGTAGACGCCTTCGGTCAGCCCCACATCAAATATCTGCGAGGAAAGGTCTTGATGAAGCGCTGCTTCCTCCAGCGAGCGTATTACCAGATGGGCCGCTCTCGATCTATCGCTCATGCGGCGCATCGTTTCCGGAACGAGGGTTTCCGCGTAGGCGGGGATGCACGCTACCCGGAGATAAGTCGCATTGTTGTCACGGATCGCCATTGCGACGCGATTTATCTCCTCTGTGCTCAGGAATGCACGCTTAACGACGTCAAAGAGCGAGATTGCCTGTTCAGTTGGCGCAATCCGCTTCCCGATTCGGTGAAACAGATCGAAGCCAAGCTCAACCTCCATCTCTCGCAATTCGCGAGAGATCGTTGGCTGAGAGCTTCGCAAGGCGATCGCCGCAGCAGTAACGCCCTTTTGGACCATTAGAGCATTGAAGACTTCAATCTGTCGCAGGTTGAGCATGAGCGGTTCCATATCGAAATTGAATATTAAAATAACAATATCACATTTTTCAAACTCTTTCCCAGTTGCTATCCTTCCAAATATCGATCCCAACGTTGTGTCTACGAGGCAAGAATGAACCATCATAGTGAAGTAGCCGCTGGCGCTTTTCGCCCAGACGGAAAAGAGACCTTCTCGTATTTAAATGGAGATCTGCTTATCGAATCAACAAAGGTATCAGAGATCGCGAATGTGGTTGGCACGCCTTTTTACGTTTATTCGCAACGATGTATTACGGAGGCTTATCGTAACCTAGAAGCGGCCTTATCGCCCCTCGGGGTTTCCATCTGTTTTGCGGTAAAAGCGAATTCCAATCTGTCGGTGCTGAGGTTGCTTGGAACCCTGGGTGCCGGAATGGACATTGTGTCAGCCGGAGAGTTGGAGCGGTCGCTTGCGGCCGGGATCGATGCAGGCAAGATCATCTTTTCTGGGGTCGGCAAGAAGCGGACTGAAATCGCTACAGCACTGCAGAAAGGCATACATCAATTGAACGTCGAATCCGCGGCGGAACTCAATGCTGTGATTGAAGTGGCGCGGCACCTTGGAATTAGGGCACCGGTGGCTTTGCGCATGAATCCGGACGTTGATGCGCTTACGCATGGCAAGATTTCCACAGGTCGCAAAGGAGACAAATTCGGGATCCCAATCGTTGAAATACCTGATCTCTACGCAAAAGCGCAAGAAGCACCGGAGATCGATGCGGTCGGGATTGCCGTTCACATAGGTTCGCAACTACTCGATTTGACCCCATATCATACTGCTTATTCACGGGTAGCTTCACTGGTCTGCGACCTGAGATCGAGGGGGCTGGCGGTGACCCGAATAGATCTCGGCGGAGGGCTAGGTATCAGCTATGATGGAAATTCCAGCGTGGATATTCGCGGCTATGCCGCCATCATCGGCCGTACCGTCGGTCACCTTGGCTGCGAGCTGACCGTAGAGCCCGGCCGTTGGTTAGTGGGCGAAGCCGGACTCTTGGTTTCTGAGGTTCTGTATCTGAAGCACAGCGACGACGTGCAAATCGCGGTCGTTGACGCTGCAATGAACGATCTAATGCGGCCGGCGCTGTACGCGGCGCACCATCCCGTCCTTGCGATTCGGCAAGGTACCCCAAGGGCTGGATTATATCGGATTGTGGGGCCAGTTTGCGAGAGCTCCGACGTATTCGGATCTTTTGCCGGGCTGCCGGAACTTGCGTCTGGGAACTTGATCGCCTTCTCGTCCACAGGCGCTTATGGAGCGAGCATGTCTTCGACTTACAATGCACGTGAACTCGTGCCAGAGGTGCTCGTGGATGGCGAACGCTTCACCATTGTGCGCCGCAGGCAATCAGTCTCCGAACTGATTGAACTCGAACGCGACTTCGAGTCCGTCGCTCAAGATGGACAGGGATCGGGCCACTGATTTTCCAGTCTGCCGGTTCTGTCATCCGCAAACCGCGGCGGGCTCCGAAACCGAGTGCCGCCTGGGCCTGCGCTCGTTGTAAGTTTCCTCGACAAAGCGGGAAAGGGTTTCGGCTACATCCTTAAAGCTCTCGAAACCAATCGATAGGCCGTCTCGTCCTTCGGCGCTTCACGAAGCTCCCGGTCTTCGCGTCGTGATAGGGATTGCCTCACATGAGGGTCGTCGGGTCAAGCAACACTTTTCACGATGACATTGGCACATTTCCTTGTTCACAGGATCCATGGTCTAAGCCCTAACTCACCACGCGGCTCGGCCTCCGAGCCTGATCAACCTCATATGTGGAACGGCCCGCGGTGCAAGAGGCTTCTCAATCGATTTCACACACGAGGACGGTGTGAACCAGTCAGAATCTCTGTGGAGCGGAACTAGCGGCATTTCGGATGTGTGATATCGCGCGAAGCCGCGCACGTCGACCACGGGCCAACGCATGCCGGTCCGCTGGCAAGATCGACCAGGCTGTCCCAAGGGCCCGATAGCTAAGCGTTTCTTCCCCAGAGAACCATTGCGATTCGATCGCAGATGTCTCGCAATGATCTCTTCAATGCTCTTGGTGAATACGCCTCGCTCAAACGCTCAAGGTGGACCGTGAAACACGCCGTGAATGTTTGTATTATCAACATTTGCACCCTCATGATGCGCCATATCTTTGCTTATTTATGCAAAAACTACCAGTTGTGGTAGGTGATGTTTTGCTAACGTTTCTGTAATAGTCAAAACCGAACGCGCCTCGAATGTATATTTCAAATACATCTTCGTACGACAGAGGTATATTGTGAGCAAAGAAGCACAACCCGTTAAGACGTCTTCCGCAATGATCAAGGAAGAGACCACGCCGACTCAACATCCTACGGTTTTGAGGGGACCTGTCAGGGTCCGTGATCTTTATGGTTCGATTTACGAGAACTTCTGCAGAAATAGCGATCGATTTCCAGATGCCACTGCGGTGATCTTTGGCGAAAGGACGTTTTGCTATCGCGACGTCCGCGGTCTCGTGAATCAGTTGAGGCTAGAGACGCTTGCTCACGGATGTCGACGGGGTGAACTCGTTCCGATTGTCAGCAAGGGCGGAGCCTCCAGTCTGATTTCCATGTTGGCAGTCCTCGGAAATGGAGCTGCTTTCGTCCCCATAGACCAAGCCTGGCCCGCGGAGCGTCTAACGGAAGTCCTCAGACAAATATCGCCCCGGCTGATACTTGTGGATGAGACCGGTTCGAAGGCGCTCCGCCCGATCGACCCGGGCGCCCCTACGACCCAAATCGACAAATTCCTCGAAGGCGTGCAATCTTCATTTCAACCGCCTCCTCCTGATTACCTGCCGCCTGGTGAGGATGATCTCGCCTACGGTTTCTTTACCTCCGGGTCTACAGGCAAGCCCAAATGCTGTCTCAACAAGCATCGTGGGTTAGAAAATCGTTTCGCGTACATGAGCGAACGCTTTCAATTAATGCCCGGCGAGGCGGTCCTTCAGAACAGCAAGCACGTGTTTGATTCCTCTCTTTGGCAGGGGCTTTGGCCGCTCACAGTTGGCGCGACTGTCGTGATTCCTGATAGGCGTGACAATGTGGATATCGACTACACTCTTGATCTGATCGCCAGGGAAAAGGTCGCAATGACGGACTTTGTGCCCTCGATTTTCGGGCTGTTTGTCCGCGCTCTTCGTCGCGCTCCGCAAAAGGGGGCGTCACTTAAGCATATATTGATCGGAGGGGAATCTGCTTCTGCGGCAACCGTGGAAGAGTTTTATGCACTCGGAATACCCGCGGTCATCACAAACACGTACGGTCCAACCGAAGCATCGATTGGAATGGCCTTTGAGCAAATCCCACGCTCAGTTCCAGAAAGAGTGCCTCTGGGGACTCCCATCGCCAACACGCTCGCTGTGGTTGTCGCGAAGGATATGCGTCCCGCCTCGATAGAGGAGATTGGCGATATTTTGATCGGAGGCGTTTGCCTTGGTGCAGGCTACCTCAACGACGAGCTCGCGACTAAGGCAGCATTTATTGACAATCCCTTCCCCTTCATTCCCGGCCGAAGACTGTATCGGACCGGTGACCGTGGGCATGTTGGCTCTGACGGTAAACTCTATTTTGATGGGCGGCTTGATGACCAACTGAAGATTGCCGGGGTTCGGATCGATCTCGGTGAAATCGTGTCGGTCATGGAGATGGTTCCTGGTGTTCACCAAGCCGTTGCGCTGCCCGTTCGGTGGGCTGACGGGACCACTTGGCTGGGCGCGGTGTTCACAGGGGATGACAGTGTTTCGCAGGACATTGTTGCGAAGCATTGTGCCCTGCATTTGCCGCAGTCGAGCCGGCCGACGCGGATCCTGAAAATAGAAAAGCTCCCGTTGGGCCAAACCGGGAAGATTGATAGGAAGCGCCTATCCGTGTTTTTAGACGAGGCGCGCTCCATACCGGCAGACGATACGATTGCATTAACCAACGCCCTGAGAGACATTTGGAGGCGACTTCTTGGCGAACATGTAAACGAGAGAACCCATTTTTTCGAAGCGGGTGGAAACTCCCTGATGGCCGTCTCGGCATCTTTACTAATCGAGGAAAAGACGGGCATACCAGTTCACGTCAGTATGCTCTATCGATATCCGACCCCACGGTCTCTGGCCAGGAGCCTCATCCAGGGAGGAGTGTCGTCAATCAACGATCCCTCCGCGATGGCCTTTGCAGAAGACGTCCAAAATGTCTTGCGCAGGGTCCAAAGGGTCCAAAAACAGGCAGAAAGTTCGGCTTCCCAAAAAGTTTTGCTCACGGGTGTCACTGGATATGTGGGTAAACAGCTTCTTGTTTCATTGCTTCAAGAAACGGCAAATCAAGTCACGTGTCTAGTTCGCGGTGATCCGCAGACTTGGCTTTCGACGGTGGTGAACGATGGGTTGATAACCGCCGCGCAAGCTAAACGCGTGACGGCAATCCAAGGCGATATCGAGCGGGAGAAACTCGGGCTTAATGACGTCGCATGGAGAGAATTGAGCAGCGGACTCGCCGCAATTTATCACGCAGCGGCAAGGGTTAACTTTCTCGAGCCATATATAACGCTCCGCGGACCGAATGTCTTGGCGATCCCCAATATACTTCTTCTCTCGTGGGCGGCGGGGAGCGCACCCGTGCACTTCATATCTTCCGCCGGCGTGCGCCCGGTTAATGCGCTCGGGGAGCAGAAATCTGCATACATGGCTGAGCTTGAGAAGGCGAGCGGCTACCTTTGCACGAAATCCGTTGCGGAACTCCATCTCGAAATTGAAAGACAACGAGGTCTTCCGGTTTACATTTATCGCCTGGGTGAGGTTATGCCGTCCGGCCGCGCAAGACTATTGAATGACCATTCGCTAACACAGCTTATTCTATTTAGTATTCCCCGTTTGCAAATGGCGCCGAGAGTGCCCTTCTCTATTGACTATTCGCAGAATGACGTAGTCTGCTCAGCCATCGTCAGAACTCCTTGCGAGAGATCCTCTCCAATTACCTCGCTTTTTAATCCGGTACCGCTGACATTGCCGGTTTTTGTTGAAGCTTTGAGAAGAACAGGTTGCAACGTAGCAAACGTTCCATATGATGTGTACTGGAGTGAGCTCTCGCGGGTAGCATGCGAGATGCCGTCCCTGCAACGTCTACAGGCGGTACTTCCTGCACCCGACTCTGAGCTTGCAGGAGTCGAATGGTTCCGAGCCCGGTTTCAACCGTCCTTTACCGATATACCGAGTGACGAGTGCCACGGCAGCCCTGTCAAATGGGGTGACCCGATCTCGGACGCCTTACAGTCTTTTTCTAATGTGAGTTTGTAATCGCGAAGCGTCTGAAATCGGGAGAATTCTATGGAGTACAGACCTTTTGGAAGAGCCGACTGGCACGTCGCGGAAATAGGCTACGGAATGTGGGGGATTGGTGGTGGAGAGCGGGGGTGGCAAGGCGCACAAGAGAGCAACCGGATGGCCTGCCTTCACATGGCCGTTGACTTAGGCTGCAACTTTTTCGACACCGCGCCAGTGTATGGCGACGGGCAGTCAGAAAGGCTTCTTGGTGACCTCATCAAGCAGAGAAATGAAAGGCTATTCGTTTCGACGAAGATTACACCTGCCAACCGCACTTGGCCATCCAAGCGCGGAGACCGATTTGGCGAAATCTTCCCTGCAGACCACATGGCCCGTTCGATTGAAAAAAGTCTTTTGAACCTAGGGGTCCAGACAATTGACGTCCTTCATTTCCATGTTTGGGAGGACGAATGGGCAAAAGATCCTCTTTGGCAAAAGACGGTCGCTCGATGGAAGGATGAAAAAATCGTCAACATGGTGGGCATCAGTATCAACCGCTGGGAGACCCGTAATAGCATTACCGCGATAGACACAGGGCTAATTGACGCGGTGCAGGTGATTTACAACATCTTCGACCAGGATGGAGAAGATCAGCTTTTCCCCTTGTGTCGAGAAAAAAACGTGGCGGTTATAGCACGCGTACCTTTTGACGAGGGCAGCCTTACCGGCTCACTTCTTCGGGAGAATCACTGGCCGAAAAACGACTGGCGGCACAGTTATTTTGTCGACGAAAATTTGCTTCCGACCCTCGAGCGTGTAGATCGGCTGCGACCGCTCGTGCCAGAAGGCAGTGACATGGCTACCCTGGCGCTGCGTTTCATTCTTGCCAATCCTGATGTTTGCGTGACGATCCCCGGAATGAGAACTCTCAAACACGTTGACGCGAATATATCCGTCAGCGGAATGGCACCTCTGCCCGAAACTCTGCGAACAGCCCTGCAGCTGCACAGATGGGATCGCACACCCACGTGGTGGTCACAGTGAAGGGAACTGTATTTGTTGAACCGAATTTGCACAGAGGGTTTCATGGAGAGTGAATTGAACCATCGGCCCATGATGTGTGGGCTCTCCCGCGCTCTCGCTCTACAGCATACTACCGGGGCTTTTTCTGTGTCCGTTTGGCATACAGCGATAGTCCGACACCGTCATGCCATAGGGCCTTGATCAATCGACCATTTCTCCCGCAGAAGACAGAAACCTCGCCCGGAACGAATTGCGGCCAAGCCCCTCCTGCACGATGAGAGCCAGCCCTTGCATGCCCTTGCGCATATCGCAGCGACCAAAGGCAATCCACACTCTGACGTTCGAACTGATCGGGATCATCGTCCCTCCAGCACATCAAGCACGCGCGACAAGGTCGAGGCGTCAATGTCACCATTGACCCGCACCAACCGGCCCCGGCCAACATCAATTTCGATCGCAGAAGTCGCAGCACCGGGCATTCCTATTGCCGTGTCCAGGCGGTCCTCGGCGTGGGATACGGTTAATGACTATTTCCGTCAAAGCTGATCTCATGCCACCGCTGGCTTGTAGGAACCACCCTTTAGAGTCCAGGCTATACGCGCGACTCGATTGGCGAGCGCGACCGCGATTAGCATCGGTAGCTTCCTGCCGATCATGCATGAGAGCCTCTCGGAGACCGTCATGCCTCCCTCAAGCCGAACAACGCATCAAGGCTCTTGACCGACTCTAGCGCACCTGCGAGATCGCGTCAGCATTCTTTCCGCGTTTTGCGTTGGCGGCGATGTCGCCAAGCACAGTAATTTGCGGCGCGAATGTACCCAGCACAGCGCCTGCGTCATTAACCAACACTTCCGCGAGGTTCGGTGCGACGATGTCGGAAAGGCGACATAACAACGTAGAGCCATCGTTTTGTGTTCAAATAGCCTCTCTGGTTGGCACGGTTCGTGCAGACCAATCCACGAACGCATCATGAAATGGGGGAGATAGGGACTTGTCGGCCGCAAAAATCATCCCAAATTATACCGTCGTGAAACTGGCGGTTAGCCAGCTCCGACCGAGTGAAGAAATCAATCTTGACCATGGTCGGACGCTGGCCGAGGTGATCGCCGAAGAGGGACGGTGGACCCAGCCCATCTTGGTGGAACTCCGCCATCGGGTGATCATGGATGGCCATCATCGTCACTTCAGTGCCAAAGCCCTTGGGCTATGGTTAGTGCCATGCGTTTTGCTTTCTTATGACGATCCAAACTTGCATGTGACATACTGGTCCGATTCCGCCCCCGTTGATGTTGGCAAGATTATCCATGCAGGCCTTTCCGGCCACTTGATGAACTTCAAGACGACCCGACACGAGCTAAAGGACCCGCTGCCACGCTGTTCAATTCATCTCGACGACCTGCGATAGCCGAAGCGTTAGATTGGCCAGACAAGCGGCGGACTGAGGTTTAGTTGCTCAAGACAACAGCCGATCCGAACGACCAACTAGAGCGCATCCACTTTAATCAGGGTCATATCCGGCAGCAGCGAAGTAATTTGCGCATTCCTGCGGCTCGAAGAGTTTGATGATGTCGCCGACAGTGTTCCAGAGAGCGTCGACGGATCGCTCAGCTTTGGCCCGAAGAAGCGCCTTGAGCTTAGAAAAGGCGTTCTCGATTGGGTTGAAATCGGGACTAGACTATAGGGTGGCAGGAAGAGCAGTTGGCAGCCAGCCCCTTCAATTGCCTGCCGGACACCATCTGCTTTGTGAGCGGGTAAATGGTCCATGATGACGATATCACCGGGAGAGAGTGTCGGCACGAGCACCTGCTCCACATAGGCCCGGAATGTCGTGCCGTTCATCGCGCCATCGAGGACCATCGGAGCGGTCATCCCCGAAAGTCGCAAAGCACCTGTGAAGGCCGTGGTTTTCCAGTGGCCGTGCGGAACGCCGGACCGGCAGCGTTCCCCGGGTGGTGAGCGACCATGCAGGCGGGACATCTTCGTGGAAAGGCCGGTTTCATCGATGAAGACAAGCCGCGCCGGATTAAGGTCAAGCTGGCCGTCGAACCAGTCCTGACGGCGTTTCACAAGGTCGGCTCGCTCCTGCTCCAATCCATGTGCGGTCTTTTTTTAAACGTCCAGCCATGTTTGCGAAGCCAGACGTCGAGGGCACTGCGACCGATCGAGACAGACTTCTCGTCACGCAGGCGCGTGACCATCTCGTTCAGCGTGACGTCCCTCGACGCTTCGATCATGCCGACGATAAAGGCTTCATGCACATCCAAGCGAGACCCCTCCCGCCGCCCCTGTTTGGAAGCCGTAAGTTGGCCATCGCGTCCGCTCGCGATCCAAGCAATCGCTGTCGAGATCCCGATCCCGAACCGCGCTGCCGCTGACCGCGCCGACATCCCATCCTTGGCCGCCGCCAGAAACGCGACTGCGAAGATCGTCACTCAGTGCTCGTGCCATCACCACCTCCTGATTCGAAGGCAGGGAATCACGACAACCGAACTCTATCGGCGACGCCCGATTGAGCTTCTCGGCCCCTTTTCACCTGTTGCTCCCACAGGCGGGAGCGGCATAGGCGATCACAGTCACATCATGATGACCTCCCGGCGCCTTCACGGCGCACCTTCAATACCAGCATAATGATCCACGGCTGTTCCTCGCTTGATACTTGGGGCCGACCCATTCGGACCCCGTTTCAAAATCTTCATTTTGAGGGACAGCCACCCAACTGGCTACTCATGAGACGCCGGCCCATTACGGCATCTAGAGCGCGTCCGTGGAACTCGGAATCGGAATTCGGATGACATATCCTGCGGAAGCCCGCGGCCCGGCGTAAAGGCTGGCGGTGTCTGTCATAAGCAGATCGGCCTCAAATGTACTTAATGTACTGGGTGACGACCATCGTCTGAAAATAGGGCCGCTCTCCCTTGTCGTCCACATCGGCATTTTTGGGGAATTTTACTCTGACACTTTGAGAATTTCGAGCCAACGCCCTTCTTGTAGTATTTGTCGCGCCGGCGACAAGATAAGTGGTCGATTGGCTTCTTACTGCTCATCATACAACCTTTTGAAAATGAGAGCATTAAATGCCTTCTGAGGATCTTCCGCGTAGTTGGCACGATTCTTGAAGCTGCACCATCGGGCGCCATGAGTAGGGGCCACATCCATGTCCTGGGCGGATTATGCTTCGCTTTTTCGAGAGGAGCTTCGGAGCTTGACTTTTAAGGGAGATATTGAATGCGCGCAACACTGAAAACGTTGTCGAACTCGGATCACGCTACGGTCGGCCATTTGATTCTTGATCCCGAGCAAGAACAGTTTGTCGACCCTTTAGATTTAACGTTGTCCGAGCTTCGAAACAGCTCACGCCCGGAGCTGGAGCACCCATTCGCGATCACGGCTCATGATGAGGTCGTTGGATTTTTTATTCTTCGTGAAAAGGCGGCCTTGCCGGAATGGGCACGGCCCGACGCGATTACCTTGCACAGCCTTCGCGTCGGGGAGGGCTATCAGGGCAAGGGATATGGTAAGGCAGCGAACGCGCTTGCGGCCGAGTGGATTTTAGCGAATCGTCCATGCGTCAGCCGCCTCATGCTACTAGTCAACGCGCGCAATTTAACGGCTAGGCACGTCTATTTGAAATCCGGCTATCGCGACACAGGCGCTACTTACTACGGCCCAATCGGAATACAGAACATTCTTGAATACCGCATCGATTCGGGATGATGAACCTGACCTTTTGGACGCTCGAAGACAGTGAGTACCTCAGGGTGCATTTCGTGGTGTTCGCCATCGATGCCTGCCATAGAGGAGATTCTCCACAACACACGGCGGAAGTTCCTCGTCGCGGCGCAGCTTCTGGACCTGCTGATCTACTCCGGTACAGTCGGCTATTAAGCGGCCCGGGAAATCACTTTGACCGTTGTACGTGGCGCCGCCACTCCCGCAGGGGGCGCACCACGCCCAGCGCCCTCATTCCATACATAGTTGGAGAAGCATGATGCTGCCCACAAACGTAACCCACTTGATTGGCCAGACGCCAGTAATGTCGATTGACGTACCCAGCCGCAATGCAACTCTGGTGTTGAAGATTGAGAAGAACAATCCCGGAGGCTCGATGAAGGACCGAATGGCGCGCAACATGGTCGTTACCGCGCTAAAGGAAGGGCGCCTTGCTCCGGAGGGCACAATCGTTGAATCGTCTTCAGGAAATACCGGCATTGGGCTGGCACTCACTGCATTGGAGTTCGGCCTGCGTTTTATCGCCGTCGTCGACCATCATGCGGCACCTGACAAGATCCGCATGATGCAGGCGCTCGGCGCTGAGATCCGGTTCGTCGAGGGCGACTTTGCCGAGGATGAGGTAGCAGTAGTCGAGCGGCAACGCCTCGCCGCTCAACTCGGTGCGCAAATTCCCGGGGCGCTTTTCATGGATCAGTCCAACAACCCGGCAAACCCGGAGGGCTACGCCGGCTTTGTTGAAGAACTAATCGCCCAGCTTCCGGACGGCATCGACGCCTTTATCGGCTGCGTCGGCACCGGGGGGTCAATGACTGGGATCTGCCAGCGGCTCAAGCGTCTCAATCCGGCAGTGTACACGATCGGCGTAGAGCCGGCCGGGTCCATCGTCTTCGGCAAGCCGGGGCATCCGTACTATCAATCTGGGACAGGCACGCCCGCCGGCGACGAGGTTGGCAAGGCACTGGATTACGGCTGCATCGACGAGGGGGTCCAGGTCACGGACATCGAGGCCTTCGAGACGACGCGCTACATCGCCCGGCGCAAAGGGCTTCTGGTAGGCGGCTCGACCGGGGGCGCCATCTACAAGGCGTTGGAATTCATTGCCGCAGCCAAGCTGACCGGCACGGTGGTGACCATGGTCGCTGATGGCGGCGAGAAATATCTTGGCACGGTCTTCAACGACGAGTGGATGGTGAAGCGCCACTTGCTCGATCCGACGGTCGCCGCAAGGTTGAATGGCTGGCTTTCTGCAATGCCTGTGGCATCAAGTTGCTCAACTTCGCCGGCCGCACCGGAAACCTGAACGGATTTTTCTTCAAGCAGTGTCGGGTTTCCGCGCCAACCGAAGCCCCAAGGCTTCCGCGGGACAACAATGTCCATGGGGGTGCCGTCCCCCATTTCGACTGGCTCTCAGCTCAGCGCATTGCAGCGTTATCGGCCGGCCTGGGCGCGGGGCCTCCAGATCTGGGAGGCTGCCTCGTCTCTCGCACTCATGCCTGCTCCCAATCGCCAATACTTCTGATGGATTACCCGAAGAGCACTTGTTGAATGACTAGAACATTTGCCGGCGCGCTGCATGAGAAAGTCCGACGAGAGATCATACGGCGAGTGATCGCAAATGAATACAGAACAGAGGAACCTCTGCCATCCGCGGCTGAACTGGCGGAGGAGTTCGGCGTAAGCGGAATAACTGTCAAGCGAGCGCTAAGAGACCTTCAATCCATCGGAATCCTGCGGGCGGTCCCTGGGCTTGGTACCTTTGTCCGAGAAACGCGCAGGTTGATTCGTGACATTTGCTTCTCCCTCACTTCTCTCGAAGAATCTCACCTGGAATTCAAGCCGCTCATTCAATTGAATTCGATAACAAGGGAGAGGATTCAAAATCCCGCCTTTAGTGAATTTGGCCCTCCAACCGGAACAATGCTTTGTGTGCGAAAGACGGTATCCTCCGGCGGTACGCCGATCATCTTTGATACTTCATACTTGCCGCTTGGTTCGAAAAACGCACTCATTGATGAGCCTGGAGCCAACTCTGCCAGCGAGGCACTGCGTGGGCAGGAAACGCGCTTTCGCAAGATAAGAATGCTGATCGAGGCCGCACCAGCCTCAGAAGATGCACAGAAGGCGTTTGCGATCCCTATTGGGTATCCAACGCTCCGACGCTTTTATCACTTGACGACCTGCGATGCGTCGATCTCGGTCTTCGGAGTTGCCGAATCGCCATTTGATCGGCTCGCATGTACGGTAGAGCTGAACATGCTATAGATAATAAAACAAAATCGGCAAGGGACGGTGAGCTTCCCGGATGGTGTGGCAGGTAATCGTCGCCATCATTGTTTTCGGCTGTCGGGAGGCCAACCTGGCGGAAGGCGCACCGAAGACTGGACGAAATAACAAAAGCTCCGCTGGCTTTTTGACAAGAGGCGACGGCGAATTGCCACGAGATTTATTGCTGCCGCCGAACTTGACGTAGATCGGACTGGGTTTGCCTGGCGCAATGGCTATCGAAATTCAATTTGGCGCGTCGTGGGAACATGTGATGCCAAGCGTTGATCATAAGGTGTGCTCATCTTCACCAACGGGGTTCACAATGATCTGCTGCCCTCGGGCTTGGAAGCTCGTCACGACCAATCCGCCGACTATGACAATGGCACTTCCCACTGCCGTCGCAATGCTAGGACGCTCGCCAAAGGCCGAATAGCCAATTAGCCCCGCAAACAAGACGCCGCTATAGTGGATGGGGGCCAGCAATGAGGCCTCGGCGAGTCGAAAGCCCTTAACATTGCAGTACTGCGCCGAGATCGCAATCGGCCCCAACATGGCGAGCGAGAAGAACTGGTACACTGTGGGTTTATGCCAGAGTAACAGGACGGGAATCAGCAGAAACAATATCCCAAATCCGTTTGTGTATAGCAGCATTGTTGACGACCGTTCGTTGACGGATAGTGTTTTGATCAAAATAAAATCGCACGCTTCCAGTAGCGCCCCTGCGAAGGCAGAGATTGCCGGCCAATGGCCCAGCGTAGCGATCGTTTCAACGCTGACAGGGTAGAGATTGCCTCTCTCCCCCTTCACGACAATAAGTGCGCCGATCGCGCAAAGGACCATCCCTAGCCAGCGAGATGCTGCGACGCGCTCGTTAAGAAATGTAGCAGCGATGAGGACGACGAAGACGCCCTCGGTAAGGCTGATCGCACCGGCATCAGAGAGCGGCATATTGCTCGCGGCATAAAGGGAGCACGCAATCCCGCTTACCCCAAACAAGGCACGCATAATGTGTTGGCGGGGTCGCGCACTTATGAACGCAGAGCTCAGTCGCATCTTAAACAAGAGCGGTCCCATTAGCGTAAGTGCCAGCAACCCACCAACGTATCTAAAAAAGACAATTTCCAAGACAGGAATATCGCTTCCCACAAACTTCCCTGAGGAAATTACTAAAGTTCCAAGGAATGTCCCTAGAAGTACCCACATCACTGCTTTCACAGTTCTTCTCGTATGCGATGTCATTGGCTCATGACTCCTCTGACTAAATCAACATATGAATTCAAGTTGTAGAGGTGCGTTCGCCTGCGAGACACTGTCCTCAGACTTTAGCTTCGCCGAGAAAACGGCGACGGAGTCCTCCGTCTGGCTCAAGGCATGTGCCAGAACTGTCTCAGAAGCGGCTGCATCCGGTCCAACGCCGGGACCCTCAGGTCTCTGGTCACAACCGAGGCCGACATAACGGCGAATGTCCCGCACAAAGGGAGCTGCCGAGACGCTTTCTTCCATAGAATTCGATGTGAGACAAATCTGACATGTTGCGCTCCTTAGTTCAATCGGACGCCGCCCGTACGACATGACTGGCGGCAGGGCAGTTCCTGCCAACTGCGAAAGGAAGCTTCAAAAATTGTGCCAATAAAAAAGGAAATCGTAAAAAAGTTTTTCGATGTCTGTCCAATGGGTTGAGCGGGCGCATCCGGAAAGCGCCCGAACACATTGTCACAGACTCGACAGGAACAGGCCTCTGCCACGGGGAAACCGCAACCTCCCAGTGGACGAATGCTCCGCATACTCCCTGGCCCGACGATTTCAGACATGCGACAAACAGCAGTTCGTTAATGAGAGGCCTCAATTTGGTCCTAGACAGCTAAATTTACTGCGGTGGAGGACGAGTTTATTAGATCGAATACACGCAGCTTGGAAGTTGATCCCGCATCTGGCGATCATTGTTTCTTCTATATTTGACGGGCCCTAAAGCAGCTCATCAAGGGCTGCGAACACGCCTGCTTCCCTTCAGAGGTCCCGGTTTCAAATGACACAAACAGAAGGTCGTCGACACGGTCGCGACAACGAGGAATAGCGTCGACCTCCGGACGGAGCTCTGCGTCGGCGTTGCGCTCAGCAGCAACCGTTCTCTGGCAAAGTCCGGAGTCGGTGAGATCAAAGTTTGCACCCAGCCCCGCAAGAGAGAACTCCCTACTCTGGCGGGCACGCAATTTCTCAAGAAACTTGAAACAGGCTGGTGTCGCATAACTTATGAGGCATGTGTACGGATAGGCGGTACGGTTGATATTGTTCATAATTCACTCAGTCTATCAAGGGATTGAGGTTTTCCAAGAGCCGCCGTCTTCGGCATTGGTCAGAAACGATTTGGTTTGCCATCACTCGCGGTGGATCTTCATCAGTGGACGAGTGGACGAGCTGGCGAAACGTCGATTGGATGCCGATTGACGAAGCTCTTGGCGTCATTGCCCTCCATCTGTATGATCTTTCGGACGTGAAGCTGAACGCCTTTCGTGCGTTTTCGAAAAGCGCTTGTGGCCCATGGTCTCGACAAGGTGCTTTTTGACAGGATCGGTCGCCAGCTCAAAGCCAAAGCGATCCGGGTCAAGATCGGCACGCTGGTTGACGCAGTGCGCAAATCTGCCCGCCGAATGGGCGGACCGTGACTAAGGCATGAGTTCCTCGCACGTCGGTTCTTACAACTCGATAAATCCGAGGTTTATTGCTTTAATAGCAGCGACAGTTCTGCTGGCAGCATCCAACTTTCGCATGACGTTTTTTATGTGAAAGTTAACAGTATTTTCAGATATGCTCATAATAATTCCTATGTCCCACGACGATTTTCCTCGTGCCACCCACAAAATACACTCTTTCTCTCTTAGCGAGAGCTCAGGAACTTTCTCTATGCCATTCGAATTCGCGATCTTCGCGACTCTCAGATGGAAATGTATCGCGGCAAGTTGTAAGTAGGTGATTGTTCTATGTTGGAATTCACGGTCCCTCTGCCGAGCGAAGCTCATGATGGCGAAGCTACCAACCGAGCCGCGCAAGGGAATAGTAATGCCTGACCTTAAGCCAAATGTTGCAGCCTCGTCAAAGATGCGCCGTTCGTATTCAGTCGTGCCTGCGCCACTGTATACCTCCCTCCATTGAATGGGGTCTGCCCGCATTTGACTCTCCTTGATAAGGGGGGCTTTCCTATCATAACCCATTTCGAGACATCGCTCCTGCCATTCATCAGGATAGTTGAGAATCTCGTCCGACTCGCATCGAACCGGCTGCAAAACCTTGCGGTCAGTTGTAAGAGGACCGTAGGCTATCCATGTGCAGCCAAAATTCAGAGCAAAAGCCGATAAAAGGTCGAATAGCTGTTTAGACTGAGCGATGCCACGTGTCTGGTCGAGGAACCGGCCGAACTCGACCGCAAACCCCTCGCTATCTGCACTTTGGAAATGAATCGATGGGCCCAAGGAAATCTGATCGGAAACTCCACTGACCGGCCCGCGCACTTGAGGGGAACCGGAGCAATCCGCTAGCCTTCCGTAGTCTCTCTTGGGTAAACAACCGCACGGCATGTTATCACCTGTGCATTACGCACTTGGCCGTGAGAGGCTGCCGCTCGGCGTGCCTCCGGCGGTCGGTTTCGGCTAAAGCTCTGAAAGTGGGTCGAAGCAAAGCTGACATCTTGCTTACCTTCCATTGTTCCGAGGATGCGTATCGTCGAAAACTGCTGCCAGTAGTTCAAAAATCGTGCCAATTTTGCCGAAAGGAACCCCAGGAAGATCTTCTTCTTGTTTGTCAGTTACTTAGATTAGGAGCAGCAGCAAATCAGCCGAGCACCGCTACGCCGTGGGCTGGACAAACTTGACGACGGTGTCTGTTGCGAGGTTTCCCACTTGGTGAGGATATACGTCGATCGTGTCCACGGGAGTGGTGTAGCTGAGGCTGATTGCCGTGCTTTCCGACCTGGATCGGAGGGATATCAGCGAGCCACTGCGGGCAGGCTGATTTGAGGATCATCGCTCATGTCAAGCGAAGCGAAGAATTGACCCCTCCTATTGCCTCACCCAGGATTGTTACCGAAGTTTTGCGCGCTGAGATGGCCCTTATCTTCTCCCGCCGCGGCGGGAGAAGATAAGGGC
>Ga0123340_1000021_pt1 | contig 47465 bp, 21 predicted proteins | sample SirMexnodulemix_FD_89961 | JGI IMG/M metagenome (GOLD analysis project Ga0123340, IMG submission 89961) | Root nodule microbial communities of legume samples collected from Mexico - Siratro Mexico nodule mix | ecosystem: Host-associated > Plants > Roots > Nodule | place: Mexico: Nepantla...
TAGTTGTCTATGTTGATGACATTGTTCTTACAGGTAGTGATCACCATGGTATTTCTCAACTTAAACAGCATATTTGTCACCATTTTCAAACCAAAGATCTTGGTAAACTTAGATATTTCTTGGGGATTGAGGTAGCACAATCCAATCATGGTATTGTTATCTCTCAAAGAAAATATGCATTGGATCTTTTGGAAGAAACTGGATTATTGAATTCTAAATCTGTTGAGACACCCATGGACCCTAATGTCAAACTTCTACCTAGTCAAGGGGAGCTCCTCTCAGATCCTGAGAAGTATAGAAGATTAGTTGGAAAACTGAATTATCCTACTGTTACTCGTCCTGATATTTCTTTTGCAGTTAGTGTGGTGAGTCAATTCCTTAACTCTCCATGTGTTGATCATTTGAATGCAGTTACTCGTATATTGAAGTACATTAAAGGTTCTCCTGGAAAAGGCCTACTATATGGTCATAATGACTATACTGGAGTTGTATGTTATACAAATGCGGATTGGACAGGATTTCCATCAAATAAAAAACCTACTTCCAGATATTGTGTTTCTATTGGTAGTAATTTGATATCTTGGAAGAGTAAGAAACAACATGTTGTGGCAAGATCTAGTGCTGAAGCTGAATATAAAGTCATGGCCTTAGCTGCCTGTGAACTTATTTGGCTCAAACAGTTACTAAAAGAATTGCAATTTGGAGAGGTCACTCAAATGACTCATATGTGCTAATCAGGCTGCTCTTCATATTAGCTCAAATCCCGTCTTTCACGAAAGGACTAAACATATTGAAGTTGATTGTCATTTTGTTCGAGAAAAAATTACATCTGGAGACATCAAGACTGAATTTGTTAATTCGAATGATCAACAGACATTTTCACCAAATCTTTAAGGGGTCCCAAGATTGATTATATTTGTAACAAGCTTGGTACATACAATTTATATGCACCAGCTTGAGGGAGAGTGTTGAATATAACGGACTTAGCCCATGTTCTCTGTTATTTTATTACTATTTCTGTTATTTTTATCATCTATAAATAAATTTCCCTTTATGTGTATTTACACACAAGGGAATTAATCCTATACCTATTTTTCTATTTTAATAGTTCTAAATAAAAAAAGTATGATGATAAAATAAAAATTCTCTAGGGAACTTCGTGTACATGTAGATTCACCACTCAACAGGATCCAGTATTGGAAATTGAAAAGAATGTGGGAGAATAGCATACAAAGATACCAAAAAGTCCAATTGAGAAAGACACCACATTTATGAGAAAAGTCTCAAATGAAAAAATGGCTAAAGTCCAGAGAACCTACCACGGATGATGCTTGCTAAGTAAGCTTTCCATTAACTTATCAGAATAACTACTTCCATTTGAATGTGGTGCTGTGTGTTTCAGAGAATGCCCAACCAAAATTGGGTTGTCTTGATGCTCGTTTTCTTGACCTAGATCGCCTAAAGTCTCAGGGTTGTCATCATCGCCAAACTCAAAGAGATGCAGCATTTCTTCTTTAGATATGGTCCTATGCACCTGCTGCCTATCAACCACCCTAGCAGCAAGCCCCTCCTTTGTTACCTATTGAAATCATTCCTGGAGTTAGAAAAGATTGACAAATTAACAATAGAAGCACATCATGTTGTACAACCTGGCGCTTGTATATCTTCTCTTCCATAGTTCCATGAGCTAGCAATCGATAAGCAAATACAGGCTTTGTCTGCCCATACCTGCAAACACAAAAATTATTTTGATTTCAACCACATTGTTAACAATTAACATAGGGTCTGTTTGAAGAAAACTCTTTCACAAGCACTTCTGAGCGAGAAAAATATGAAGAACAAATGAAATCATTTTTTTCACAAGCTAAAATTAGCTCATAGACCTGTTAAAATATGATTTTCGAGAAGCCAATACGAAATCACTTCCATATTGGAGCCTCTATAAGATCAAATGGTCTATAGAGTTCACCCATCTGTTATACATTCTTCTCAAGAAAACTAAGTTTAAGCAAAAGGTAGGAGAGCGAATATGCATTGCGCACACTTCTTCAAGCCAAATGGGCTCTTGCGTGAGGGCTTATGTCAAGATAAAATAAAATCCATTAATGTGATTTCACTTTCAGCTTAAGCTTTCAGGAGTTTTTTGTTAAAAATTAGCGTTAACTGTTAGATAAGTAAGAAATCTTGGATATCTCTTGTTTTCAATTCTATTCTGATAAATGAAGATGAATGCAAAAGAATTGGAGGATAACAGAATATACTTAAAAAAAACAAAAATACAAACAAAACATAAAAAACTAAGCAGATACAATCAGTCCTTTGATGTATCTGTAAAGAAATGGCTTTAAAGAGACAATCCAAACACAAATACGTGAAGAATTCTCCCTAAGGTACCATTAATCGTAAACTTATTATATCATCCTCATTCTCCAAAAAAATTATTCCTACTCTGATTTCTCTCAATAGATGGTACCAAAGTACATTATTTTATAATTAATGTTTCCATCATAAGAAAGCTTACTTTGACTGAGGGAAAAATTAAAAGGAGCTTACCTCCATGATCTATAGATAGCCTGGAGATCATATGTTGGATTCCAAGAACCATCAATTATAACAACTCGGTTAGCTGCATGAAGATTTATACCCAAGGAGCCAGCTCTAGTTGAAATCAGAGTGCACTTTACCCTCTTATTCAAAGGCTCATTAAATCTCTCAACAAGCTTCTGCCTCTCAGAACTCACTGTCCTCCCGTCCAACCTACAGGTTAAATCATATCAGAAAATAATGCAATAAATAAAAAAACTAGGGAGCCCTCAAAATTTTGAAGTGTTAAAGATAAAGGAAAGTTTCTGGATAGAACATCACGTGCATTCTGAGACGAAACCAGTACAAGAGAGATGAAACATATGAAACATAAAAAGCATACAAGATTAAACAAGTGCGGAATAACAGACAAAATTCATAGAAGGGAAAGTAATAAATAACCAGAAGAAGCAAAATAAATAAATATGCTTAAGAACTCCAAGAAAAAATGATACATTTAATCTAATGACTAGCTCTTGTCTCCTTTGTAGGATAAAAATAAGGTTTACATACATTTCTGATCTACAATTAGCTTTACCTTGATTTTCACTTAAGTTGTAAACAATTTGATTTAGTCCCTGCTATCAACAACATGCCAAAACACTAGCTGATGTCTGGTATACTACGGGGAAAGAAACCTAAACAAAATAAATGTACAGGGATCAAAACCTAAATTGAGTGAAAATTATGGGGATCAAATCCTAAACTTGAGAAATTAGTAATTACAGGGTCTAAAACAATTTTTTTAATGATAGGGAAATTGAGGTGAACAAGGACTAAAAGTATTTAAATCATAAGATGGTTAAGATGGTTGGTAATTCTTGATACTAATTTTTTCTTATAAACTGTCGGCAATAAAAATTATATGCCCTTCCAAATATTACTGAACTAACCAACTTATATATATCTAATGAAAATCATATTTGTGGTTTCATCATAATTTTTTCACCACAAAAGAAAAAAAAAATAAAAAACTTTGCAGGTATAAAGAATATTGAGCAAGCCGATAAAAAGATATATACAGAAGCTTGTTATCAAACCAAACATCAATCTGAAATAATTTTAGAAAATCTAAGCAGCAACTAACACAGAAAAGATAGATCATCCCCACCCAGACAATGCCTTTAGATGAGAGTCTTTCAAGAAAGTAAACATACATTTAAAACCAAAAAATGAGTTTTAAGCAAATCAGTATGTTAAGGAGTAGCATCAAGTTGAACAGGTTTAACAAAAATAGGACTCACCTATACCAATCTTTCCCCTTCTTCCAGAACTTTCCTCGTTTTCCACGTCGAGGTATCCTTGAGAGATAAAGTTCAATGAGGTCTAGGGTTGGTATGCTCTGACTAAAAACTAATACCTTATCACCCACATCAGAACTCATAGTAAGTATCTCCATCAGCAAAACCATTTTGCCACTGTGATCGATCTCTTTATATATTTTTCCATGAAGAAGTTCATTCCACCAATCCTGGAACGTGAAAACTTAGAAGCATCACCACTGAAAGCATGTGTTAAAAGGATAATTCATACCACAGGACCTAGCATAAACTCATGCAAAAATAATATCTCCAGAACAGGACAAACAAAACAACTAACACTGAATCTCATTCATGAATTTACTTTTGTTAAGTTTCATACCTTCAAAAAATAGCCATTACCATCTTTCCTTTGCAGTAAGTCATTTGCAAACCCCATCTTCTCTGCAAAGTAATGGATTGTTAAAAAGTACAAGAACAACTTTAATTTGTGATATGAAGAACAAATGACATAATAAATAAAACTAGAAATAGTCAATTGATTATATATTACAAGAAAAAAATTGTTTTGTTTTCCATGTGTGTTGAACCACTTTATCATGCTTGGAAGTGCTCTAAGAATTGACAGCAAATTTTATTGTTCACTCTGAATGTCACTGGAAGTATGTTTTCTAGATGTTAAATATCCCTCTATTCTAACTATAAAATGGCAGCAATATCATAATGTTTGAAAAGCAGCAAACTAGATGATGTAGACTTAAAATATGAAGATTACATTTACATATATACCATTATGAGACATGTAGGAATAATTCCAAACGATTACCTGTTAGGCAACTAGGGCGACAAGGACAGCATAATAAAAATAAAGGGTTGAAAGTTTACTGTAGAAGAAAACTAAATATATAAGTGGGTTAGTTAAGGTTTTTAGGGGGAAGTGAGCATGGCGTGTTGTAAAGGTGGTCTATTTAAGGAGATCAACCTTGGGGAGGAAAGGCAGAGAGTTTTTAGTGAAATTTGTGACAGGATTTTCTCCTGTGTGAAAGGAAGATTAATTCCTTTGTGTAACTGTGAATTGTGTGATCCTATAATAAAGAGGTAATTCAGTGTACCGGTTATGTATCTTGTTTTTGAGAGTTTAGAGTGTAACAAAGTGGTCCAACCTGCCCGATACGAGAATTGGAGAAGAAAAGCTTTTTGAAGAGAAGCAAGAATGGAGCATTGAATGAGCACTATGGAAAAATGAGCCAACGAACAAGGAAGGGCAATTGCGGAGCTAAAGAATGAAATGGTTTCCGTCAAAGAAAGTCTACTGGAACTGAAAGAACTTAAAGAAGTTTTGAAAGATCTCAAGAAGGCCGAGAAGGTTTCGGAAGGTGGGGAAAATTCAGTGAATGGAGAAGAGAAGAAGGAAGGAAACTATGAATGTGAAGGAAATTCAGAGGAGGAGGAGGAAGAAGGAGTGAAGACTTGGGCAAAGAGAGTGGAGTTACCCACGTTTGAAGGTATAGACCCGCAAGGGTGGGTCTCAAGGGCAGAGAAATTCTTCGAGGTACAAAACGTGTCTGCCAAAGAGAAATTGAAATTGGCATTCATTAGTATGGAAGGCAGTGCCAATCATTGGTTTAAATTCTGGAGAAAAAAAATCCAAGAACCATTCTTGGGAGGAGTTTACAGAAGCTTTAATTAGAAGGTATGGAGGACGGTAAAGAAGCTCGATCTTTGAGAGGCTAGCAAAGATCAAGCAACAAGAGAGCATGGAGGATTACATCCAAGAATTTGAAATCTTGGAGGCGCAAACACCAAACATTACGGAGGAGCAAATGATGCGATACTTTTTAGCTGGATTGCAATCCAAGAACCGATACACTGAATTACCTCTTTATTATACGATCACACAATTCACAGTTACACAAAGGAATTAATCTTCCTTTCACACAGGAGAAGATCCTGTCACAAATTTCACTAAAAACTCTCTGCCTTTCCTCCCCAAGGTTGATCTCCTTAAATAGACCACCTTTACAACACGCCATGCTCACTTCCCCGTAGCAACCTTACCTAACCCACTTATATATTTAGTTTTCTTCTAGAGTAAACTTTCAACCCTTTATTTTTATTATGTTGTCCTTGTCGCCCTAGCTGCCTAACATTACCATATCCCTAGCTCCTCACACTCTAAGCACACAAAAAGCAATAGTTTAAATTAGTTCATTTATTTATTTGAAAGTTCCTATTAAGGTAAGCATATTCCTAATAGTTCTTTTCACATTTGTACCTTGACAAACATTTTTAAAACTAGTAAAATTTGATCATTTATAAAAAAGTTGACTAATTCTTATTGTCCCATCACAAAACTGATGGCACTTGCGACAACTAAACTATGTTCACACATTACAGAAACAGTTGTTCCTCAATATAAAGACCCACTAAGTGTATTATCTCAATAAGCTTATGGAAATTACAACAAAACAAATGCGCAACATAAATGTTAAGTTAACCTTGTTTCAAATATAAGATGTCACCATACAATACGGAGAACAGGATTCCAGAGATCCCAAACATACAATGACAAAATAACAAAAAGATTAAGCAAATAAAAAACATGAAATTCTAGGGTTCAATCAAATAACTTTATTAATCAATAACAAAAAACAAATATTAGAAGTAAAAACTAATCCTACATATTAAGGCTTACCTCCGGCAAGAACATTATAATCAGAATTTTCGTCACTGGAACTATCATCCACAAGAAAATTCTCAACAGCATCTTCTTCTTTTGCATAATCCTTGGCTTCTTTTGTCAACTGCAAGATCCCAGGGTGGTTCCATATCTACTACAGGTAAAAGCCAATTTCACCATCAAATGCTAAAACAAGAAAATAACCGTAATTTAAAAATGTCCAAGAACAATAATATTTCATTTCAGCCCAAAGCCAAAATATTTATTAAATTTAGGAAAGTCGCAAAAACAAATAGGCAGCTTTGAGAAATGTGAAACATCATCCATTCATTAATATGTGATATTTAAAACAGTTTTCACCATGCTTTTAAAATGGTACAATAAGAAAGTAAACTACTAAAACAATTATCATTGAGGAGCAATATTCAGCAGTAAAATGAGTGACTTATCAAATAAAGTACCAAAGCCCCCAAGATATGTGCCGCATGAGACATCTGCGAAAGAAGCTTGCCTAAGAAACTAGTATCCAAATAAACAAAATCATTTCATTAAATTGTTTCAAATTTAGACTAGGATTTAGTCAATTATTGTCAGCAGAAACTTCAGTCCAAAAGACTTGCTGGTGAATCTATAATTAATAAAAAAGGGATACCCACATCTGATATCTAATTTTAACGTTCCTGAAATCATATGAAAGTTAAAAGAACATCTTAATTTCAAATCGATTACAAATGTCCACCACTTAGAGTCTGTGAACACATAACAATTCTTTAAGTAAAAAACATGAAAACTGTGATGCCACTATACAATTACATTACATTCAGATCATGTATATCACTTCTAGTATATAAGCAAGCTGTCAGATGTATGAAGGAAAGAAAAAGAAGTTAAAAGCCATTTACACAGCTTCGCATGGTACCAAGTAGAAACTAGCATAATTTTATATTAAAAAATTTTAAGTTTGTAGCTTTCTTACCTCCTTTTAAAAGAAATAACTGCAAGACGAAAAGGACAATTTTGGAAAATAGCAGCTATGAATTTAATTACATCAAAATCGGCTGTCTTGAAATAAATAATACAGGAGTAGTTGAAAACTAGGAGGACAAATTTGGAAACTACCTCTAGCTGAATTTATGTATTGTATCCTATATTCTCAAGAATTGACATATTTATCAGATATGGATCGTATCTGATACCCTATCAATTTATAATTGATTATAATATATACTAATATTTCTCAGAAAATTAAATGAACTACTAACTCCCCGAAGGCACACTTACCCGAGCTAATGCCTGGTACCCAGCAAAAAAACATCTCTTCCTTAACAATTCAGGATGCTCCTGGGTAGTGAACCCATGCACATCAAGGAATCTCTTATACAATTTTCTCTGTAAGGGAGAAAGCTTGACAGTTATCACAAAGACAGTTTTGGGTGGTAGATCCTTCTTCACAACATTCATATCCATTCTTTGAACAAAGCCTTTTAACTCTTCATAGAGGATATGAGACCTCTGGTTCATAATTTTCACATCTGTCAGAGTTGAATTGGTGTGTTGTCCATTCTCTATAGGATTTTGGAAGCTGCACATAAATTAAAATATTTGGTTAGAGACATTCATTTAATAAATTACAGCAAAAACCAGAACAAAGAGCGAAGAAAGCCTTGCCGGTTCCGAAATTCATGGCTGCTTCCAAGAAAACCTTCTCTTACAAAATCAACCATCTATTTCATATAAATGCAAAAGGGTCAAAGACTGCACGCAAAAACTTAGTGGTCATAAGATTTTAATTTCTAGATAAACTTACACAGTAATACTCCATGAGATTGTTTTGAAGGGGTGACCCAGTAAGCGCAATTCTTCTCTGGCATTTTACTTGTTTTAACGCTTGTGTTACATCAGCCTTAGTATTTTTTATCATATGGGCTTCATCACACACTAGAATGTCAGGACCATCCTGCAGTGACATATCAACAATGTCAAAGGAATGCAATTGCAAATGACACAAATTCAAATTTTCGATTATTCAAGATTTAAGATAATAATTCATTTAATATTCTACTGCTGCCTTATATGATGAAATTATACAAAAATAATGAGGTCACAGAGCTAGAGACTTCATAAAGAGCTTAACAAGAGATTGGGCCTAATTAGACTTGATTGGACCTCCAATAAGGCATTTGGGTCCAAGATTCAACTTTGAAGAAGATCACTCTAGAAATATTGGAGAAAATTACAAGACCTTTATGGTAAACAATGTAGAGAACAGTGCAGAACTTATTTTGGGCCAAGTAGTATAGAATTTCTTTTTGAGCCTTGAAATTGGACCAAGTTTTGAGAAGAGTCAAAACCTAACCCTAGGAGAGAGAGAAGGCACCATCTAGGATAAGAGCCTTAGCTTGGGCACCAAGTTAGGTTAAAAACCCGAGTTAGGCGCCTCCTCCATATGCTTCGACGCCACATGGCACTCTCTCAATAGAGAGGATCCTCTCCACTCATAGTTTGCCACTTGTCATGCTCTTATTTGAGAGTTTTTCTAAGCTTGCAAGAGAAGTTAGGGTTAGGGTTAGGGTTAGGGTTACGGTTAGTCATACTTTGGCCTATAAATAGAGGTGCTCACTACATGTAAAACTGACTTGGAATTAGTAATAAAATGCAGCCCATTTTTGGCAATTCTAATTTTTCCTAAGTTCTACCTGAGTTTGTCCCTTCTAGACTTTAGCCTAGACACTTTCCTAGTGAGTTGGTCTCTCCTCTCACTTTCACAAATTCTTTATCTCCACATCAATCCATTGAAACTCTTCTTGAGTTTTAAGAATGTTTCTGCTGATCAAATCTCCTTCATCATCCATACAAAGAAGAAATCATCAAGAAGACTATTTGAAGAAGAGTGTTTTCTATCATTATACAACTATGGTACTGCAATATTCAATGTCCTGTCTTCACCCATTCTAAATTTTCAGTGTTCTTGTCCTCTCTGCTCTGGCTGCCGTACCAGCTTGACTTTAGTGGTCTGCAATCCATACCCCACAAATAAAACCAGAAGGTTTAGATCTTCATGACCTTGAAATTTAAGCATCACTTGCAACATGCAACCTACATATCCCATCTCCAGCAGCTTTCTGCTGAAATGCTGACACATCTTTCCACTATTTCAGGCCATTTCTTCTCCAGACCTGGTCTACTGGCTCATTTTGGTCAAACCCCCTTTTCCAGCCAGACATCCACAACCTTCATTGCTGGATAATTCATCTGTTGCTACCATCATATTTCACTTTCTAAATAGAAAATAAAAAAGGCATTGATATCAGAATCGTAAGCCATCAACTTTGTTTGCAAAAACCTACTCACATGCCAACAGCTCATTCTGTACTGTTCTTCAGTCCAAGCTGTTCGAAATTTCAGAAGTGATTATCCATGTGTGGTGTTTCTGGTTCTCCTGTGGATGCATTATCCTTCCAACATAGAGCTCATTTGTCTCTCCAGCAGTCATACAATGTTTGGACTAATTTATATAGTTGTGCTCTCGCTCCAGCCATGCTAAATAGTTTATGACCTTACTTTAATTTTAAGCTAAATTTCACATTATCATTGTTTTTTAGGCTTTTCCAATAACCGTCCTTAGTGTTTACGTATCACTTTAAATGACAAGTTTTTTATGTTATACATTACCCTTGGGGATTTAACAATTTCTTGACCTACGTCCCTAAATTTTATTATCACAACCAACCAATCTAAAAAAGAGATAAACTTAAGAGGGGTAGACAAAAAAGTCTAAATTACATTGAAGTCAATAAAAAATATTATAGTCAATCTTTTCAACAAGTATAGGGTGTATACCCTTTGAAAAAGTTAGCTTTTCATGAGCTATTATTATTCTAGTTTTTGAGAAAGTGATTTTGCCTTCTCTTCAACAAATTAATTTAATTGTCATAAAATTTGTATATATTTTCTAATTTAAAAAAAAAAAAACACTTTTTATTCAAAAAGAATAAAAACAAATGGATCCTAGATTCACTAGCGTATATTTAAAACATGTTGGAATATTAGTCAGTTATATTATTGTAGTTAATAGCTAATAAACATTAACAATATCATTAGTCCTTTATTAGCTATTATACTTAAGGCACTCATAATATGAGTAGTAACAAGAAGATTATGCGTAGTTCACAAGCTCACTTTCACTCGAACATGGTATGTTTCAAATACTCTTTCCCAAGTAACATCAGTTGAATATAATGCCTAATTATGTCACATTATGAAGAATAAATAAACTGATTAACAAATAGACTTACCTGCAAAGCATGGCAAAGTTCTCTGGCCATGTTCCGATCTTTCACATGCTTACCAAAAGACAAATTTCGGAAAGCAGTATAACCAATCAAAAATACACCACCTTTAGCTCTCCATTTTTTAAGCAACTCCAACCTTCTATCCCTGGGAAAGTAAAAATATACTAATAATGAGATGAATTTTGTGTTGAAAGCATGGAAAAATCGAAGGGGGCACAGCCACGTGGACTTCCAATTAAATTGTTGTTATTACAGGTTCTTTGGTGTCTAATAGGCACAGTTGCAAAACCAGTTCATTGGGGGAGAAACATTTTTAATTTTTAAAAAACTCGATATTGTACCCTAATTATATGATGACATCAATTATATTAATTAAGATTTTTAATTGTAGATGTTAATGAATATTATTGTGTTTTCTTAAACATTATGTTATAGCATTTGAATTATGACTTAAGACAAACAACATTTATAAGTGAAATTTAATTTTTTTTAATAAATATGATGTTATTCCTGTTTAATATAACTTATTAAAACTTTAAAGATTATTCAATTACTAGTTTAACGGCTAAACTATTTTGAATCCTCCACCTTCACTAGTTCAACTACTGACCCGATTCCAAACCAAAAAACAATAGAACAAGAAAACAATAGAAAAATAGAGATAATTAGAAACAAAAATCAAGGGACCTGTATCCTCCTAGACCTTAACCCCCAATTTCTTAGCTACCAATTTTTCACCATATCCATTACAGTATATCCCCTAACTGTTCACTAACACACAATCCCACACCTACATCGAAAAGTGTGCAGGCAGTTAGTTACCAGCATATTCTCCATCCCTTCAACCTGTGTACCATCAACAGGCCAATTGCTTACCCGACTTCTATTTTTCTTTTATAGAATTTAGCAATAGTAGGGCACTTATCAATGTCTCATTTTGATAAATAATCCGGTTAAATGGTAAAAAGATTAATATATTTTGATTAAATCATAAAGAAAATAAAACAACAAAGCAAAATGCAGATATAATAAGATATCCATACAATCTCCCTCCTCTTGCAAATCGAAGTTCTATGGAAAATTATTAAAGGAATATTCTACAGCACTTATAGTATTAAGACATACAAATTTAACATACAATCAAGAAGTCCTTCAAATTTTCAAGAAATAAACACTAAATTGAAAGATTCTTTGATCAAGAATTATTTCCAACGAATGGACAGATTTGAGAGAGCCACAAAAAAGAATTGGGGTTGTTTCAATGTTAGACATGCATCTAATTGTGATAAGTAATCTCGTGGAATAGTAACAGGATGAATATCTTTTTGATTAAATCATAAAAATCATTAACGAAGCTTTAAGAGATCGAACACAGCAAAAAAAAAAAACAGTATAACAGAAAGAAATCCAAAACAGAGCAAAATGCAGACATAATAAGATATCCATAAAATTTTGCCGTTTCGCAAATCCTAAGTTTCATGGAAAATAATTAAATGAGTATTAATATAGCACTCATAGTACCCGACAAACAAATTTAACATACAATCAACGGGTCCTTCAAATTTCCAAGAAATAAACACTAAATTGAAAGATTCTTTGATCAAGAATTAGAACTAGTTACTAGTCAAAATTTTAACTTCAATGTGACATAGTACGTTATTACACGTTTTAATTCGAGTGAATAGCATCATGATGTCAACAAAATAATAAGCAAACCTTGGTACGTCTTCCAGCATGAAGACTCTGAGTGGCTTTAACTCAGAAGGTCTCCACTTAATGAACTCTTGCCGCCAATTATGTAGCACGTTCACTGGTGTGACTATAAGTGCAGTTCTTAACCCCAGATCAACACATCTCATTGCAGAGTACAAAAAAGCTATAACCTAAAAGTTCCAACATAATCGATCATCAGGCCAAAACCATCAAACAGAAAGAAAGGAGAATGTATCCAAAAATGTTGCAAAAACTATTCACAACATGAAAATAATACAGAAAACTAGCACAAACTATCGTTTGTTTCCTTGAATTTTAAATAGATTCCTTTGTAATTTTCTTCATAATAATGGCAGTTTTGAAAACTAAAAACAATAAACTGTTAGAATGGTAGGAAAAGCAAATAAAAGAATGAATCTTATTCTCTGAAAATAGCTGCTAAGACCTGACCGAGGTGACAAAAATGATTAAGAATTACAATAGTCTCCTACTCTTTCTCTATGAGAGGCCAACCTATATACAGTTTGGTAGGGAAAGAGAAAGAAAAAAAAGAACACAGAAAGAAAGACAGGAGAGAAGAAAACAGAATCGAGAGGATAGAGGTAAAGATGACAGAAACAGATAGATCAAACAACTGTGCACTGTCATTCTGTCTAAGATACAACTGCCCTACCTTATTTATAGGGAGCTACCCAACAGCCACAAAATTCTAACTGCAATTTTCTTTATTTTCTTATTTATATATCACAAACACACCTTACACTTCTCCATCCCTGATTTCCATTCCCCCCTCCTATTTATTTTCTGTCCCACCTCTAAGCTCTAGCAAACCGCTCAAAGTTCAGTTACGGCAGCTGTTACAACTGCTTGCAGATGCCACGTAGCTTCTCACTTCTGTGCATCATTATACAGCAGAGCCCTGTTCCTAATCCAGTGGTGTTGCTGTTAAAAATATTACACCATGAATACTAAATAACCTACTATTGTCACCATATACTAAATTTACTTAAAGCATGTCTCATTTTCAGCTTTTGTCTTAAGAAAAAACATGTGGTTCAACAAGCAAAATACGCTAGTTGAAAATCCAAAGATGGCTGATGGATAGTAATGTCTCTCCTCAAAAGTCATTAATCTTACATCTAACAGCCATCAGGTATACTACTTTCACGTCAACTGTTTGCCAAAATATTCCAAAAGAATAAAAACACTCAGCACTTCACAACACTCAGCACGGGGATCTGCATTGAGTCTCCCGACTTGACCATATTCAGTTATGTATAATCTTCGTGTGTCCTTTATATAATATAATGCCTTTTCCAGTAATTTACACTTGACTACCCACATATAGCTTCTTTTCACATATAACCAAATGTGAATCCACACATTGACATAGCATTTGATCATGCACTGGCCCTTTTACATTCCTATCAAGATCAACAACAACAATATTTGTGGGACAGAAAAAGGATTGATGAAGATAACAAATGTTCATGACAAACCTAATTGTTAAGCTATCATTACAATGTTCATATTTTTTATTTACGAACACCAGTATCAACCACATCAGACATCCAACTGATACAAATCAAAGAGGACCACTGTAACCAACAAAGTTCTTACTTCAAGCGTTTAAAACAATTACATTCCTAGGGACTTGAACTCAAAACCCCTAGCCGCATGCTCAGTAGTTTTGGTACGTGACTCTTTTTATTATGTAATATTTAACCCTAGGTATTTCTTTTTGTTTAGAAGGCACATCAGCACATGTCTACATAGTGAACATGCTTTAAATGTCAACTAAGAGTGGTAAAGCAATTCATTTATCCATCATTCACTCAGTCCATCTAATACAAAAAACAAAAAAAAAAACATTTTTTTCTAAGTACCAAGAAAGATATAACCACTTTCAAATGCATCAATTGTTAATTTCCCTTTATAACATTAATTTATGATGAAGTGTATCAATTAAACATCCACTCATTTCTTATGAGAGTGGATAAATTTACGCCCATTAACAATATAAGTCATTTTTATTGATTGAAAAATTATTCATTTAATTATTAGCATCATTAAACATAATTACCACTTAAAACTATTTAATTTTATGCCTATCTTTAAAATAAAATTTAAATCTGCGAAATTATTAATTAAAACTGTAACTACTTCCATCAGTCATCGTAACTGGATAACTTGTATGTAGAACCTAAGGTAGGCTTATTAATTAAAACTATAACTAATTTAACTACTTTTATTTAATAATTTGATATTTGTTACTTACATGTAAAACCTAAGGTAGTATTTTATTTTTTTTGGATGGATTGGACGTTCATCCATGAAAAGATTATTAATAGAAAGATTTTTATCAAATGGATCGGAATGAATTGGATTTCTTAATTTTTTTTAACTTCTCTCACACCCTCATCTCTCAATGGATATATATATCCATGTGTTGGTGGTAAATAATCCCTAATCCACCATGTTGGGAAGCCTTTTGCTGCCATACAGCAGAATCTACAGGAGGAGTATTTTCATATATATCACCCAATGCTCTGAGTATGTATTGAATGCACACAATTAGAACAAGACTTCTGATAGGCAAACTGGAAATGAAAAAATATGAAAAGTTTATTCTAGGAGGAAATTGAAAAAATAAAGAGAGTAGAGAGCAGTTAAGGTTGTCATAGGAGTATTAGGATCCCGTGGGGTTGGTCTATTTATAAGACCAACTTTCTGGTTGTAGGGGTTATGTGAGTTTTGTTGTAATCTTTGACAGGACTTTTCCTGTGTGAAAAGAACAGTTTTTTCCTTTTGTGTGAGGGATTGTAATTCTTTGTTGTTCAGTGTGGAATAACATTGTTTTCTGTTGTTGCCTACACTGTTTTCTTTGTTCACGAGGTTAAACTCGTGTTTTGTGGAGTGGCCTAACAACTTATCTGTATCTTAACAAAAAGAAACAAACAGAACTAGACAATAAAACAAGAAGCATGATATAAATATAGGAACAGTAACAGGGACAAAAAAATAAGAATAATAGTTTATAATTGAAGACCAACTATCCCGTGAAAGACACAGTCACATTTTTTAGTAATATTTGTTCAATTTGACTTAAACTTCAATTCGGAAAAGAACAGATTATGATGACCAAATATTAAAGTAGATGATGATAATTTTTTAAAAGTGAACGGAAGAAGAAAAAATATGTATGGCGTACTAAACAATTACAATTTCACAAGAAAAGCCCTGTTCTTACATTTATTTTCAACAAAAAAGAATTCACTTCAGAATTATATCTATGTAGTAAATTCTCCATATTGAGTAAAATACCTGAAATGTTTTACCAAGGCCCATGGTATGAGCTAGAATACATCCAAGACCTTTATCCCCAGACTTCACTTTTCTAATTGACTGTATGATATTTTCCCACATGAATCTTATTCCAGATATCTGCAAATGTGCAACAAATTATATTACAGAAAAAGACCAACAAACTCCATGTAATAACGTCAAAAATACTTCAATAAATAGCAATAAAAATGCGAATGAAGAAATGGAAGATATAAGACTGGCAAAAAGTATGACGTATTCATACTCCTTACAACTATGGTATCCTTTGCTTGTTTAGCAACTAAACCACACTTTGTGCACGTTTGGTTTAGTTATTTTGAAGAAATAATCCCCTTTGTTACAAGATCATGAGAGATATTAAAAACGCTTATTTCCTGAAAAACAAGCTTTCCTGCATATTTACTATAGTAGCAAATGAAGACATACCAACTATCCAAGGTGTACAGAGTTCATATTGTCTGATTATAAATGCTCGGCATGCTGCCAATAATAAGTTAAAATCCAAACAGGTATTCGGAGTGCCCTAAAATTCTTGAGTTAGAACATCCAGCAAAAAGGTGTCAGTCTAACATCCAGAAATACCAAACTGACATGTAACATAACCTTAGTCTTTTTTTCCTTTGCTTCCATCGCTAACCAATATGTAAATAACAATTGAAAGCTCAACCAGAAACAAGTGTACTTAATATGATGTAAATTGAATCCTAGTAAGGTTCATTATCCCAAAATAAATAAATCAAGATTAACACAGAGAGAAAGAACTAGGTACACTGGAAATTCAAAAAAAGAATTGAAAATTTGTATCCAGAGAAGCAACTGCATAGAAAATCAAAAACCTGGTGCGCCTTCAGTTTAGCTGAGATGCTAGGAGGAATTCTAACAGCTTCTTCACCTTTCTCCCTCACAACATTCACTATGTAACCTGCTAGTGCATCACCAAGAACTTCAACACTTGCACCTTCTGATAAATTTCCATTACACCCGTCAGAGCTCATCTCAATTGACGAAGCAGAAAACTGCCCTCTCAAAGACTTCAGGCGTTCCTGACGTTCCTACAAAAGTGAGGATGATAATGAACAATTTGGCCTAGCAAAACCAGTTTTCAACTAAACAAAATTCACAAAATTAACCTTTTCAATTGCTATTTTCCTTTTTGTCTCTTCTCCTAATTCAGCATCATCAAGTATCCTACGAATGTTCTTTTTGGGTCTTCTCTTGGAGCTGTAAAAAAAAAATATAAGATTATGAACATCTCAGCAATTAAAAAAATGGAGACTGTTGTTGATAACTAGTGTGAAGTTAGAATAGCACAACAAAAATGTATGCATATGATTTCATATCAAATGAGACTTTTAGGAGTCTGACATTTAGTAAAATGAAAAACTTAATGTGGTACTTAAACCATGAGACTCTACCACCTACTAGACAGGTCTTTTGATTGGGTTCTCTTCTTGTACTTGAGTTGAGTCCCAACAATTGCCAATTTCATTAAAAGTTGGACTACAGAAACACTACCTAAAAGTCAGACTAAGGAGCAATATTGAATATTGACATGTGAGAGAAGCAGTCAAAGGAAAAATGGCTACCATTGGGTAAGGGTCGATAATGTTATAGTGAATATAGTGTAGGCTTTACTGTTAGTATAATAGACTTTCAGGTATCTGTAACAAACCCCAACGACCAAAATGAAAAAGTGCAACAAGGAGAAATTACACCCTTCAAATACACTTACAGCAGGAGAGAGAAGAAAAATAACTAAATAGTGGGAAGGGAACCGTAATTGTAGGAGGTTCGTTACAGGAGATAGACAGATATAAATAGGAATTAGAAGCTATTGCGGAGGGAGGCAAAAAAAGTGAGGTGAGAAATTGGGGGAGAGTATTGGCCTCTCGAATGCCAAATATCTTTTTATTGTATTTCCTTACACGTTCATACTTCCAATACTTCAATATACATTTTCTGCAGATTTGAAGGTTTATCATACTTATATATCCTTCCTCAGCATTTACATTCCTTCTCTGTTCTTATTCATCTATTCTCTTCTCTAGTGTACTACTATTTTGATTTTTTGTATCCTAACTCTGTGTGAGTACCTGGAGGTTACAGTATCTTAGCACTACCTCAGTTAGTTATGACAACTGTTGAGTTGATAACAACAGACTTACAACAACCGTCAGGTTGTTAGTACTCTACCTGTAATCAGATGAAAAGAATGGAATAATAATAGTTCAATTTATTCTATACTTTCTCTATCTATAAATTTTAGAGAGTGAAAGCCATCCTGTGCATTGGCTCTTAATGTATGGGGGCAACGTTAGGAATCTCATATTGAATAGAATAAAAAACTTAATGTGGTACTTTAAGTCACGAGATTTCTCCATCTAATGGACAAGTCTTTTGAATTGGCTCTCCTCTTATGCTTAAGTCTCTAAAAGACAGCCACATGAATAGTTAGAAGGAATGACAGAATATCAAAGATCAAACAACAATGAAGACAATAATATTCAACAGAAACACATACAAGTCATCAAATAAATTTCCAAATTTGAGATATACATTTCACGAAACAAAATAGTTAAATGTTTTTCAAACCACCTGCATTGCCTTAATCATAGTCAGAACACATTAATACAAGAATGGTCAAAAGGAAAACGTATATATAGATGTAAGAATCATTAAGTCTAGGTGAATACCACTAATTCCTAAGCTTCAACAATAAATTGTCAATAGTAAGAATAATAATAAAAATATATGTATAAGCCGTGATGGTGGAGGAAAGGAAGTCAATGCAGCACAAAATGACAATCAGCAATCTCAGGATAAAAGCAAGAGCACGAGATAGTTTGATATTCAGGATATATAACCAAGCCATAGGAAGTGCTGTCAATTAATTAAGCTGCAACAATGACTTCACCTTGTTGTAACATTAATCTGTGCGTCTGAATCATCCGAATTGTCTGAATTATCTGAATCATCTGAATCACTACTAGAACTAGAAACTAATATACTAGCAGACCCCACAGCTTTCTCTAGTTGTAAGGACAGTCTTTGCAAAAGATTTGGATGGCAACAACAGCAATGCCAGCTAGTGGCCTGAGTTCCAGTAACCAATTCTACACCAAGATTCTTCTTTAAACACTTGGTGCAAAATAAAATATTGCATAACTTACAACTAACTAATTCACTGTTTCCTCCACACCAAGTACAGTAACCCTTCGAACAATCTTGTCCCAGATCCTGTGACAAGTAAACATTAAAATTGAGTTTGAGTTTCCTGTACGGATATAGAAATATTAACTAGAGACTAAGATGCAGGGGAGATGAGTGAGGGAAATGCCACCCATTAATGTTTAATGAAACACATTACTTTGAACAACAATATTTTTTCAGGTTGCTTAAAAGAATAGTTTTTTCGACCTCCAAAGCATACAAAGACAGAACTGTTTACCAATTTACACAATAAAAATAGATACTAGCCACAAATGGGATGACCAAAACATATGACTTCCAACTGCAAAAAACTTTCATTGAATTTTATTAACAGTAACGTCTGTTTTACTAATGTATTAAAACAGAAGTATGCTATTATGCACCAAAGATCCCTCAGAATTCTATTACAATTCAAAGCTAAACATAGTAGATCTATACTAGTACCTCTTGATGTGCCTTTTCTTTTAATAAGCGGTTGCAATCTCCACAAGTAATAACTTTCAAGAGAGGGTGTGGATGCACTTCAAGAGCCATTTTATCACAAACTGTGCACAAAAATTTTTCATCCAGACACTCTGAAGGAAGAGAACCAGTACCATTGTTACATAAATCTTCTTTTACTTCTTGAGTATTGCAATCTAATTTCTCCTTAGTGACCTCTTCTTCATTATCACTATCAATAACAATGAGCCGAGATTTTTTATTATCAGCATCAAGCTCACCACTGCTTACACGTTTGATTCCTCTCTGTTCAATAACACCATCCGCTGAGGATTTGGGTGGAACTGACAAGCCACCGGTACTTGTAAGCCTTTCCTTGTCAAGATGAAGACTGGCATCAAAACCTTTAATATTATCCGTCTCCATAAGAATACATGTATCCTTGCCATTGTCAGAGACTATTTTCCCATCATCATTAGTTCCTTCTTTCGTATCAGGGTTTAAATGATCAGCATATGAAGGCTTCTGTGTGGGGCTCTCTGTCAACAGGATAGGTGTGCCCATTTCTCGCTGAATTACAATCCAAATTAGTTACAAGATATAACAATGTCGAAGCAATAGAATTTAATCAATTGAACATCATTCAGCCATATGATTTCCTACGATGCCAACACTCAATTATGACTACCAAGAAGCACATTTTACTTATCCCATACACAAAATCATTAATTTCGGTATATGCCAAAAAGAAACCATTAGCGTCAAAAATCTCAAAAATAGCATCCATGACAAAAATGCATAACAGTAATGTCAGGCGATTTCAAGTAAAAAAAGGAGAATGAAGTCATAAAAACTCGCCTGTTTGCTTATCCTTTTATGCCTCCTATGTTTCAAATGAATTTGAAGTTTCTTATCAACAATTGCATCATCTTCTTCTTTGACCTGTAAAAGTAAGTGCATGAAAAATATAATAAACTTCATAAACACAAGCAAAAATATATCGTCATGAAGAAGAAAATATATACATATGCATAACATTGATTAACATGGAATACCCCTACATGTACTGATGTACAATACACCAGTTTGCTATTTGTTAGCATATCAGTTTGTGTTCTTATGTTTACAGTATGCATAATTATACAAAAAGGCCAGATGTCAAAGACCATAACTAATTTGACAATTGAGATATGGCCACAAGAATGAATGCCAATTTGGCAGTCATATAATCATATTGTTGCTATCAATCACACATAGCAGAGCATAGCAACTGACACCAAACACACTAAAAGAGTTCAGAACAGAGAAAAAAAAATTGCATTATAATTTAATAAACACATAAATGTTCAAAAAAACTCAATTCAGAACAACAGCCTTTCAGAGTTCAGAACATATAAAATATGGAATATGAGTATTAACACTGAAAAATACTGAAAGAGATGGCTAGATGCAAAAATATGGCTTTTGAAATATCTTACTACAGCATTGCCACTCGAAAACAGACCACTACTCAAATACTTTTGCATCACATTGCCACTCTGAACCTCTATATTGTCTTAGTGCCTCTCTTGCGCGAAATCAATAATATTTCACGAAGATAATTTTGAGAACACAAGGAGGACATGAAACAAGGATAAGAATAGACACTTTATTCATAGACGACTATATTAAGAAAGCAGAGAAATAAAGATTGTAATAATAAACGGCAAAGCTAAACAATGGAATCATAATTACTTACCATAAACCGGACAGAATAAACCAAAAAACAAAGATTTATACAGAAATCAACCAATAACGAGTTCATTCCAAATTGGAAATATTAAGAACAATAAAGGCTGTTGAGTAAGTACCAAGTTCAAAAGAACTCAATACAACTAAAAGAAAAAGCAAAGAGTCTAAATTCATTAATAAACTCTCAGATTGAATTATTCACAACAATTTAAGAAAAAAAGGAAAAGTGAAAGTTAAACAAGACAATAGCATCTAAGTCAAATTACACGAGTTGAATTTTTCTGCATTTATTGGGGGCTCAACTTAAATCTTATTTGAGTCCAAAATTTCTGGTTGGTTTACTGAACCAATAAAACATGTGAACTTTAACTTGTTAATCAAGAACTTTCAGTTACTATATAATTATTTTAAAATATTATAAGCTAGAGAAGATGAATGATAAAAAAAGTATAATGGTATTAAAAACATAAATAAAAATTAAAAACATAACATGTAATATACATAATAACTAAATAAAGCATAATATATGATATAAAATTTAAAATTATAATAAACTAAATAAGACATTGGTTTTGCTCCTTCAATTTCTGAGTGTAATGTACTTAGATACTATAATTGCTAGCTTTATTATGAAAATAAAATGTTGAATAAGGATGGTATTTATTGGTATTTTAATATTTTTATATTAAGAATTAAAACCTTTTCATCCAAATATATGATCACCAATACATTAGATACAATAGAAACGAATACAGGACATCCCACTTTGCAACAAATAAAGGAAAATCAAAAAGCCTAGTAAAACAAGCATCATAGTTTCGGAAACAATTATTAGTAATAAACAAAAAGTACTGAACAGTAATTTTCGTACTGAACAAAGTGTACAATTTAATCTCTCATTCACTTAATTATACTATTCAGTTCTTAAATTATTCAAACTTGGTTCATGTTATTCATCAAAACTTAACTGATACTAAGATAACAAAACAGGAAACGTGTTTGCATAATTTAAAGACTAAAAATTTCGCCAACTGCGTACTTTTAGGAGATAAATATTTTTTAATAAGCTCTTGTAGGAGGCTAAAAGAAAAAGATGATAATTTCTTTAAAATAAGGTATCCACACGAAATCAAGCAGTTACAAGGACCAGCATCCCATTTCACTCGATAAATAAATAATGAATTGTTAACCAACCTTTTTAAATTGTCTCCTTTGCTCATCAGAAAGATCTAATTCTCTTTCATTTGCAATAGCAGCTGCAATAAATGGATCCATAGAATTGCCATCAACATCATCAATCTCCTCCACCTAAAGAAAAAAAGGTAATTAACATGCTATATGAACAGCTGCTATAATGTTTTAAATTATGCAAAGGCCAACGATTTAAGAATTCTTGGAAAAGATAAAAAAATTTCAGTCCAAATACCAAAAATCTTAAGACAATTTTCTACATGTAGAATAAAAAACCGTACAAACAGGACTAAAGGAAATTCATGAATCATCAAGCAACTATTCCCCAATCGCAGGATCCTTGCACACATGCACAATGCCAAATTATTTACAAACCTAACGAATTTAAACCGGTAGCAGGGAAAGAAAAGTTAACACATACTACATTGTTTTACAATGAAACATGAGATCTGAGGAAGTACTAATGCAATCTTTGATTGGATAAAATAGTATTCACTAATATTACCCCAGATATTTCCCTGACATGACACTTATTTATCTATGTATTTGTACAGCACTGCGTATAGTGCAAATCATCAATAATTCAAATTCAAGGGGGCTGGGGGGTGAGAATGAAGGATAAATTAAAAAATCACTAACATCAGCTAGCTCCAGTAATAATTCCTTCTTCCCCTTCACTTGATTTCTTTGACATATACATTCAAAAAAAAAAAGCAGTAAGCACAGTCAAAAATATATTTTTCACCTCATCAACTCCAGGAAATTTGAGTCCCATCAAGGCAGCTTGCTGTGGAGTGCTGGCCAAATAAACCGAAGCCCAGTGCTTACTGCCAAATGAAGCATCAATGCCACTCCCATCAGAAACTATTTTATTGAACATATCCCAATCACCCTCAATTTCATTCTTCACTGGCGCCTGGGTTTCATCACAAAGTTTTTTCTGGAGAAAGCCACTAGCACCCTCTTCCAGTAATTTACCATGTCGCCTGAACCAACACCAAAAACCTGTAAGAGAACATATTTGATTGTTTCCAGATACAATACCATATAAGAACCATACCTTCTAACAGGTCTGTTTACTTGTAGATGCTTCTCAGCCTCAGCAATTGACTCAGCAATTTCCGAAGTTGCCACAGAGCCAACCCAGTGATTCCTCTTTTTCCAAGCTTCAGTGGAGCAAACATTGGGAGCTTCTTTTTCGATCAACTTATAAAGGCTAGGAAGTTCAATGCCCGCCCCATCAAGTTGTTCCTGCATAATATCCTATCAATCAATAGTAGAAAAAAACACAAGTACATTCCAAAATAGGCGGAATTTACTCCAAGAAAATTTTCTACAACCAAACAAAATATTAGCAACTTGGAATGTTAGAATCTAGCACATTTACAAATGAAACAAAAGAAAGAGAAAAGAAAAGCACACATTCAGGCAAATAATGGGTGATCAATTACACAAGCTTTGACCATTATGGGGTCTGGAAAAATTCAAATGCAAGCAACCTTAGGGCAATTCCAATGGGAGCAACTTACATGAGTTACTTCCCACATTGAAAAATGTAAAATGTGGATCTCACTGTGCCACATCATTCTAAGCAATCATACTCATTTTTGCTCTAATAGAAGAAATTTGAAGGATGGCAGGTTTAAGTTCACAGCTCAATCTGTCACCAATGATCTGGGTAATTTCAAATTAAAACATACTTAAATCAAGTATGAACATATTTCTGAGGGTTGTTATTTTACTTTCTAAGTATCATAGCAAAAGAAATAAATAGCAAGACCTAAATCAACATCATAGACAGCAGATTAGCAGAATAATACAGCTGAGAGAATTTTTTAAAGTATTAATATTAACAAAAATTGATAATTGCACAGATAGAAAAGTGAATATTACAAACCAAAATATGTACTGAAAATCAACGATAAAATCAAACCAGTAAGTGGGCACTTTCGGTTTCAAGGTCATCCAGAACAGCTTCCCATTCTTCTTTAAAAGTAGCCATCTCGTCAGCAACAGCAGTTTCCAACTACAGACAAGACACACAAATCATAAGTAAAAAATACAGAAGGATAAAAACAATCAGGGCAGAGAGAAAAACCAACCTCATCCCCCTGAAGATTTTGCTTCAGTTCTTGTCTAACTTCAGTCTCCACTTTAGAAAGAGACTCCTCTTCAAGAGCTTCTTGAGCCTCTGCAGCCTAAAAGAAATGTTACAACCCCCATTGTTGACATGAAATTGTGTATCCATTCATGTATGATATGATACAGAGTCATCTTATGATACAAGTTGACAGGTGCTTAAATGTAACAAATCATAGGAATAGTGATATGTATGATTCTAGAGATACCATGAATGATAACTATGATGCTAGTATCAAAATTAGCTTGAGAGAGGTATCAAGGTGGAATATCTAGATTTGCAAGAAATTCATAAAGCTTGTGACCCAAGCACAAGCTCAATTTGTTCTTTCCAAACAAAATTATTGTCATCAATTTTTTCAATGATTGGGCATTTGCACCAAACTGTTGCTGGAATCATGGGAGTTACTAGAGAATACGAATTTGCAGCATAGGTCACCAGATCTGGTGCATGGGACACATAATTGTAAAAGGAGGCTCAGAAACCATAGGATCTGCTCACTGGTGTAAGAGAGAAATTTGACACCTCAAGTGGTTGCAAAGGCGAATTGGTAGTGTCAGATCAAAAATAATTGATTAAGCTTCTAAAACTATGGACACCATATATAGTGAGATACAGATAATCTGAGAAAGTATTTGAGAAAAATGAAGTTGATTTTGTACTCACTGACTTAGTGTGTTTGAAGAAAAATGAAGCAACTTTAGGATAAAAAGCATATACTTTCTACTACTAACTTGCTTTTATAATAAAAACATACACACATAAATCACATACTTCAAATTCAATTTTAATGAAAACCAAGCTCATTCAAAACAAATTTTGCAAACACTCTTCCAAACACACAGAGTTTAAACTCTCATTTACTTTGAGCATGTTCAGCAAGCCCCTGATCTACAGTTGTTGACTGACATCCTAAGAGAATAATAATTAATTAGGAATATACTATATTACAATGGAAAATGTGAGAACTATATATACTCTATCACAGCCAGAATTGAATCTGCTGCAATAAATAGAACGGCCAGAAAATTCTCAGAGTGAGAACTTGGCTGTTTTTGCTTAGAACAGTGAAGAGTTGGAGAAACAGGAAATCATGTCTGCATGCATGGCTTTGCTGGAAACCACACCAGAAACAAGAAACACAGTTTCTGATCTAAATCAAAACATAAAAATAAACCCAAAAAATAGGTTCAACCTGTGAAAAATGAGAAAAAGGGGAAATATTTCAATGTGACATATTTGCAACAATGGCCTCATTTTTCCATTATATAGGCAGTGTTAAGGGGGTGAAACTCCCACTATGCAAAAATGCAAAACTATTAGTACAGAGGAAGCTATAAGAGGCCACATTGAACAACTATAGCAGCACTATTGTATGCTAAAGATAACCCTGGCAAAGCACATGCATGTTGTGGTACTTGTTCCTATATTTAGAATCACTTCGATAGTAATCACTAGCTGAAAAAAAATCCAACTTTAGCCTAACAAACAATGATTGACTACTCTAATGATATAATATTTAGTGAATATAAATAAATATAATCACTTTAAGATATTTAACATATTTACAAAAATTAACAACTCAACTAGATAATTTCATTAATTATTTGATTAATTATTCATATATTTGATGAGTAGAAATATTAGTTCTTTTTTATATGTTCCATAAACAATTAAATAAACTACAAATTACAATAAGTAGGCAGTTATTAAAAAGTAGTAAAGACACTACAATTAAATTGCAATTAAAGAAACATAACGCAAAGATACAATTTAGAATGTGGAAAAACACCAGATAAGAGATTATGAAAGCTTAAATAGTATGTGTTATGCGGGGTACCTATCTAGCACATTACATGCTTGTGTCTGTATAATTATAGTACCTTACTCTCAACTTCTAACAACTCAGAAATAAGATCTTGGATTTCCTCTTCTGTTAACGGCTCCTACATGGTACACATAAAAAGGGAAATAAAGCACACTAAAATTTATATCAGAAAAGCAAATATAGACAGACAGCTAGGTTTTTAAGTGCATAAAAAAAGTCATCAATAAACAAAGAGAGAGTGAAAGAAAATATCTTCATCACTGACCTCAAGATGCACTCCATCATCTATTTCAGGAACTACAGATTCCTCGTCATCTGAATCATCATTGAAAGAACCACTGGAAGCACTCTCAATATCCAACACTTCATCTTCAGTTTTTCCCTCCATCTCTATGAAGGGTTACATCATGAAGACAAACAAACATACGAGATAGCATATTAAATAAGATAAACTATATATGGAAATTGTAACTATACAACTTTCTCAGATAATGACAAAGAGGCCAACAACAATGTGGAGGAAAAGTACAACGGTGGCAAATAACAGAACAACATGCAGTATTCAAATCAAAAATATGTTAAAAATATAATTCCATGTCCAAAGATGATATTTTTTTTTCCTATGATAGTTAAGCCAGATTAACCCAGTTGCTTTTGAATCCATGATTTCAAATACCTTAAGCTTTGAAAAGGAGCAGGCAAAAGTCACTGATAACCATCAAGTCCACGAGCAACAACTGTACCATACACCTTATTGACACATAAGATGCCTAATTTTATTTACCGATTTTATTTACATATACTGGAAACAGGAAAACAATGTTCCCACAAAACTAAGTCAATGCTGGACTACCACCTACACGAGCTTTCAAATAGAATCTAAACTACATCTGCCTAAGTCATGTATCCCCCGAAGCCTACAGCCCCATAAAAAAAATATTTTCCAAATTACTAGAAAACGTTTTATGAAAAAAATTCAAAGAACCAATATTGCTTGATTAACTGTGTTTAGCAACAAAATCCAAATCATCTTATTCTTTTAACTTTCTACCATTCCTCATGAATATGGAAAACCGTCAAGCTTCATTCAAATTCTGAGATAGGAAACATACGTTCTACATTCTAATAAATATAACCACACTGATTTCGAGAACTAACGTCAATGTTTTACACTATATCCGTACAATTGACGTGCCCTTTCATGAAATCTGCCTCGAAAAAAGAAATAGAACCCTGTCAAAATGAGTTAAAGTACACTCAAGTGCCAAATAAGTGCAGCAATCGCGGCCAAGCCCTAGGGTAATCCTATCCAATTTTCTCGTTGCACGAAAAAGTTACGTTACTCGTGAAAAAGTTCTGTCCATCTACAATTTCACTCTAACTTTAAATAACAACAGTTCTGCGGTTGCGACTAAATCCTAAACCTAATTAAGAAACAGCAAATAGCTAACTATGCAATCATCAACAGAACCGGCATTTCTGCAATGCAATTTGTTTATTTATTGATTAAAAGCAAATATCCTGAATCAAGCTAGAAATGAAACGTAGTACCTTGATCGTGGAAACAAGAAAAACAGGGATGTAGTTGCGGCAAATGGCTTCTAGATCTCTACGTTAGCATTGAATATGAGAGAGAGGGAATTAGGTAGGAACCTCCTTCGAAAATCCAGTGATTCGATCTTCCTTCAGAATAAGGGCACGGAAAGGAAAAGGTTCATATACGAGTCCGGTACAGTGTGTGTTCTTACGAGTCACACTGTTTAGATGTTTGGGGCGAAATTTGAAGAGGTACCGTGACGCGCCGTGAACTGAAAGGAGGGAGAAGGAGAGAAAAGATACAAAAATAAAAAATGGTTCCCTTTTAAAAGCTTTTCGTGTTTTCTTTTCTTCAAACGAAACCAGCAGCGACTCGATCCATTCACCAACGTAGATATTTTTTTCCCTCATTTTGTTTTTATACTTAAATTTGCTGATTAAAAAAATAATTAAAATATTAATTCTTAACCATTTTTAATCTAAATGTATTGATAAAAAATTGTAACAAACATTTTTATGAATTTAATTATTATTATTATTATTATTATTATATATATATATATCAATAAATTTATATTTTAGAATTACAGGATAGTGTAGAATTGTCTAAAGACAGAGTAAATAAAATAATTCATGTGATGTAAGCTGCAAAAACAATAATACTGTGACTTGTAAAAATGAAATAATTGTTGAGATGTAGGCAGAAAATTAAGAAATATATTGTATAAACAGAAATCAAAAATATTAAAGTGATTATGATAAATATATAATTAGTTAAACTATTAATTTCTGAATAGAATTTAATTTTACATGATGCACAATTTCTTAAATAATTCATCTAACTCAAGACTCGATATAAATATGTGTCAGGTGCAGTTAGAGGTGAGGCATGGCAAAATCTTTTACATTAATTGAAACATAAATTTAGAAGTTTTATTGTCATAGAAAAAAAAAAATTGACATGCAAGTCACCCACCTCCGATCCAGGACAAACATAAGTCCGTGTAGTAAAGATTCAACGAAGACCGTCCGTACATCAAAAACCGGATTTTTTTTACTGTGTAAAAATGTTTTGGATTAACACTGTGAGTAAAGAAGGAGAGGATATCAAAGTCATTATCAATTTTGTTTCCTCTAGTAAAATACCTACTGATTTAATTGCTGACTTATGGTTCATTTCGTTTGGTGTGGACAGTTTGAAAACTAAGAAGGAACTAATTGAAAATTAAAAGCTATAACTATTTTTTAAAATTATTAGTCTGTAATAAAATTATTCAAAGTTTCATACAAATGTAAATGATAAAAATAACATGTTAATATCATATTTTTATATAAATTTGAACTTAATTTTAATGACAAAAATATAATATTGAGTATTTATATTTTGATTTTTAAAATAATTTTAAAGTATTGCAATGTTTTGTTTATAAATAAAATATTTTATAATAATAGAAAAATATAATTAATGAAATATAAATAAGAGTGTTTCAACTATGTCGAACAATGAACAATAATGTACATACTAATCAAGTTTTAGAAATCTGAAAAAATTATACAAGTATTTGTCAAATTGTTTTCTGTATTCCAATTTTGCTCTTGATTAGAATTGGGATGTGTAGGGCTTGTTTCAAAATGGACTTTTCCGAATTAAAAAATGACATTTGAAGAAGGGATTTTCTGAAGTCAATGGAGGATGGCAATTTCATTCCAGAAAAGGTGTTCTGTAAGAACAAAATGCATTTCAAAAAGAGTTTTCTAAAATTATTTTTTCATTTTGAAAGGGGCTTTTTAAAAGTGTTTGTTTGTATTTCCAAAAGGACTTTCAGAAAGTGTTTCTTTACATTCTAAAAAGGATTTTCCGGAAGTGTTGTATTATGTTCTAGAGAAGACCTTCAAAAAGATTTTTGGAATCATCTTTCCAAATTGCAAAAGAAAAATGTCTGAACTTACAATTCAAATTCACGCCACAAATTATCACTACTCACCATAAACCACCTTCCCAACAACAGTAAACACAAATCTAACCAAATTTCTCACCAAAAATCAACCCAAATCAATCCTAAATCAAACTCAAATCAAATCAAAATAAAATTTCACACAACTTGTATGTAAAAACAAAGGGAGCAAATGGAACGGGAACCCACCTACAAAGATGACGACGCTGCTCTATCTTTGGGGACCGACCACCGTCTCCTCCCACGAACCCAGCCACAACCAAAAATCAAAACCCATATATATATAGGGACACTTTTGTCCTTTCTTGTCAATGATGTGCAGAAGTAAACGATGGGGTGCAGGAAGTAATTACCTTGTCCAAGAGAGCAAATATCACAAGACAAAGTCCAAGTGAACAAGATAAAATTGTTGTTCAAGAGAGCAAATATCACAAGACAAAGTTTAAATGAATCCTACAAGTCCTCAACACCCTCTGTCTTTTACCTCTATAACATAATCCTCTTGAAAGTTTCATTCTTTATGAATGTTTGTAATTTGAAAGTTGACTGATTTTCCTTACAAAATTACACCCAGTAAACTACAAATCTTCATCCTTTGAAGTTAACCCATATTGGGTTAGGGTACCTTGAACATTCTACCTTTTTAGTCATGTCATTACCTCCAGCAACACCAATATCAGTTAATACTTCACTAAGCACTCGAAAACAATATTCTAAATACCTGTATGGGTTAGTAAAACCTGCAAAACCAAAATCCTCTATCAATGAAAACTAGCATTAAAGAACCTTTTACCTTAAGTAAAACATTTGATCGACTTAGACACCAATCAGAATAAGAAAATTTTGCTTTTGGGTATTTGCTCGTATTCAAGTCCATGTATTGACTTAAGCCATATTAAAGATTTTCTCTTCAAATTATTGAAGATGACGTTATTCCTATGTAACAAAATACTCCAAATAATTGTTGCACATGCAGTATCCCAAACATATTTTTCCTTTAAATTCAAATGTAACAATCTAAAGTGATAAAAATTTTGTTTAATTAGGAAATGTGGTGCTACACAGATTACAACCCATGACTAATACATATCCCACACTTTCTTAATTACACTATAGGTTAGAAAAAGATTACCAACACTTTCCTTCTTCTCTTCCACAATGATCACAACCTATTAATCAATTGCACAACTCTACTATGTAGGTTATCTTTGGTAGGTACCCTATTAAGTAAAACTCTCCAAGTCAACATTGAAGAAGAAGGAAATGCTTTAATTTTCCAAAAAGTCTTATACAACACCTCATCCTTACCTAAGACTCCTTCATTCAAAATGTTATATGTAGACTTAACAATATACTTGGAGATTGTTGGCTCATCAGAACTGTGACTATTTAAAAGATTACTATCTAACTCTAAAAATATTTGATTGACTTGGTTAGTTGGTCCTCCTTCCACTGAAACCAGATTCTCCTCCACTATTCCACTCCCAAATACTACCATTTCATCTCCCAACCTGACTCAAACTATTGTTACTTTGTTATTCAAACTATTGACATAAAGTCTATGATAAGAATCTTGAAGAACATTTTGTCCAACCCACCTATCATCTAAAGATTAAATCTTATCATCCCTACCTAACCTCCAAACTACATTCTTATTAAACCAATTACAAATAGAGGACCTCTAGAAATATTGCTCCATAATCTAGACTCTTGCCTATCATTCCCAAAATTATTTAGGGATTTCCATGACTCGTACTTAAATTCTAAAACTTAGTCCATAAATCTCTTCGTCTACCTTACATAGAGTATCCCATTTAACCCAAGAAATTTTCCTACTCTTCTGCTCACAATGCTACAAAAATCTTTACCTCTTTGTACACAACATTTTGCATTTTAAATAAAGACAAACAGAACAGAGGTATACCAGTAATTACAAATTTAATCATAGTGACCTGGCCAGCCATCAAAATTTATTTTCCTTTCCATTTGGCTAACTTTTTTCCTAAACTTTCCTATCATATTCTGTCAAAATAATGAATTCTTATAGTTCCCTCCTACTAGGTTCCTTAAATACATAAAAGGAATTCTCGAGATGACACAGTTTAGGATCTTTGCAAACCTTTGCACCAAGCATCCTTGGAACCCCATACCCCATGTTACTTTTGTGAATGTTTACCTTTTAGTTCCAATGCGAGCTAAAAAAAAAGCGCAACAAACCCTTCACAGCTAAGATGTTCTAAATAAATAAAAAATTTTAATATTTTTTTTTATTTCCAATAATGGGTTTTTTACATTGAATATTCTATTATTCACCTTATAATAAATACTTGAATGTTTTCGGTCAATTTAACATAAAATAAAAATAACATTTTTGTTCTTACAAATAAAAATAACATTTTTGTTCTTAAGGGTAGAACCTTCCTATGTGGAATCAGATTTGACTAAATTATATCTTCTCCCATAATGGTTGCATAAATTTATTGATGAAGCACATAGATCCACTTGGATAAAATTTCCCAAAGCTAAAATCAGTAAGAGCTTTTTAGATAGATATAGGTAAATAGATATGATATTAAGTCTAATTGAGTGAAATTGAGTATGATTGAATACTCCATGTGAGATTAATCTCTATTCATAGGCCTTTCTAGGTATAAGTTATTCCTAATAAATAAGAATTAAGAATTATGATGATTGATAATAAAATATTTGTCATACAATCAATCATCATCATAAAGATACATTTAAAGATACAGTCAATCATCATAAAGTACATTTAATGAGATTAAATTACATCATATTTGATTGAATCCAATACTAATATGTAAGTAGGTATATAAATCCCCCAGCCTCAGAATCCATGAATGAGGTATAAGTGGATCGAGTTGATGGATGTACCACTTTTAGTACTCATTGTATTATTTAGATCTAATGATATTTGTTAAGTTGGGTTACTTTTTGCTTTGCCACTTCTCGCTACGAATAATATTATCTCTTAAAATAATGATTGTAGATTGTGAACTATTATACCAGGTAAATTCTCAAGAAAGAGATGGGTCACTAATAGACATACTTAAATATCAAGTCTTTCCTTGTTAAAACCTTCCTAGACATACACTTTCACACTTCCCTTTTTATTGGAGAAGTCATTTCTGATATGAGAATATAGACTAGAATTAAATAAAAGAGGAGAATATAGACTAGAATTAAATAAAAGAGGAACCATTTGTTGAGAATATCTAGTTGGGATTCATAATTTTGTTTCACTTATGTTTTCAAACTTAACCTTTCAGATCATTAGTTCATCCATTTTTTGGATGTTGTTTATTTAATTGAATTACTTTGATCAGTGACGTCGTTTATTTTCAAAAGATAATTTTGAATTAAATAGTATTATGGGATCGAATATTTTTAACTCAATCTTTGTCGAATTCACAATTAGATGTAGGGTTCATGAATGACCTTACTAATGTCGAAAGTTTAATATACTATGATTTACCCTTTTTCAATAGTCATTTTTTGAGGGTATTTGGGTTGAAGTTCTACACTGTTTGATAATTTGTTGTTGATGTGATACACGAAGAACATGTACTTCACAACACTTGTTTTCTTTTATCTCAGCTTTCCAAAACCTTTGCAATTTTCTCCCTCCCTTTTGCTTTTATCATGTTCTCCTCGTGGATAAAGATGTTAACGCAACATCTTGAAAGGGACTTTGGTACAATAACAAATCCTTCAAGAGTGACTTGTCCAGATAAAAAAAGTGGAAGGAAAATCATTTCAATTAGCATATAAATTATGAGCTTGTAACATTGCTTTTCATCCTTTTCCTATATAACTAAATTTTATTATTCGTTTAAATTCAATTACTTGCCCCTCTATTCATTTAAGTAATTAATATTGTAAACATTTTTAACCTTCCAGGCCTAGTTTTTTGCAAATATTTTTTATTTTACTTACCATAACAGTTTTTTCAAAATCATAATTATCTACAAATGTTGTATGATTAAATTAAAATATATTAAATTTGTGATTAAAGAATTAGATTGGTAGTTTTTTACTTGATAAAAAAAAATCAAATGACAAACCTTATAAAAACATTTTTTTTCATAGATACCCATTCTTAGTCAAAAGTGATTGTGTTTTACATAATACTTATGTTTAGCTAGAAGTGGTTGAGTTCAAATGGTACTTGTTTTGTAAGTTGCAACATTAGTCTACTTTAGTGAAACCTAGATTGTGTGGATAAAAAAGTGAGTGTAATATAGGTTATTAGATGAAGTAGTATAAAAATACTTTGTGTAAATATCATCTTTTTATATTGCATGTTATTTATATGCACCTACGTTAAGAATGAGAGATTTGTAAAAATGAATTTTAAAGAGCTTTTTAGATAATGTGTTTCTCTTGTTGAAGTTGTGTTTCACAATAGTTTATGAGACATAATTTTTAACAAAACTCGCTTAATAATGTGTCAGACTTATATGAAACTTTGTTGGTTAACGTATATCAGACGAAACTTTGCAATTTTTTTTTTTAAGTTTTCCACAGTAACAAATATTTTCATAAATTTAACTTGATGAACAAAGATGATGTTATCTTTTACGAAATAATTTATACAATTTTTTTTAAAAGAAAATATCTTTCCTTAGACCTTTAATTTGGTCCAAACTAACATAATGACAAAATATGAAAAATCAATCAACATTTATAGATAAATCAACATTATACATGATAGAGATACCTTTTAATGATTTTCTTTATGTTTGGTTTCTTTTAATGATTTTCTTTATGTTTGGTTTGTTTGAGAGTATAAAAAATGAAGGATTACGTTGAAGTATTTGAAAAAAAAGTAAAATGATTTGATTTAATAATTGTGGATTTAAGTAAAAATTATAATTGATGCGATTTATTTGATTAAATTAATGAATATTGATAGGTTATTTTTTAATGTAATGTTAAAATTGTGCTTAAATATATTTTTAAAATAAAAAAATATTTTTTGATTAAAAATTTGAATTGAGAAAATAAAAATAAATTATTTCCTAAAAATATTAGTAGTTAAAAGTATTATTTAGTAATTGATAATAACAATTATAAAAAATTTAAAGGAAAACCTTATAAATAAAATTATTTTAAACACCAAGTGTTGGATATGAAAAAAACATCACAATTCCTAACGAGAATAATGCCATATGCATGATATTTTTCAGACCATGTAATGAGAAAAAGTAATAAACCATCTTAAACCCTAAATACAAACTAATAAATATTTAAATTATGATTTATAATAATAAAATAAGTAAATTAACGTTTAGCTTATTGCACAACTAGAATTTCATATAAATGTTATGTGAACACAAATTCAAATGCAAAATCCATTATACAAACATCATCAAAACTAACTATAAGTATAGAAATCGTATATAATCAATTATAGTTAAACATGTTCTACAATAGACTATCATTATGAAAAATTACTCCCAAAACTCTCATTTATCCCTTGAAACTTTTGTCTTAAGCCTCGAAGCAGTGTTATCGGCTAAAACCCAATGACCCATTCGTCAATCCCCTTTCCTGCTCCTGCAGTTCTGGCAGGATAGCGCATCTTTCACTTCATTCAGTTCAATGTCTATATCCTCTTCCCTCATTCATCATCTCTAAACCCAACCACATATATGGATTCCATTATCGCTTCTTCGCCACTTCAATTTCCCCACCGTCCTCTCTTCACTTCCATTCGCCCCATTCATATCCGAACACTTTTCTCCAATTCTCGCCGAACACCACGAACCCCGCTCTCACTTGCTCCCGTCACCCTCACTCCACCAATCACTTCCGCCGCCAAGTCCACCGCACCCGCTGCCTCTCCGAGCGACGACGTTTTCTTCAAACACCTCGTTCGCGCGCTCTTCTGCTTCGCCATTGGTTTCTCCGCGCTCGGCGCATTCCGAGCTCCTCCTCCCGCACATGCAATTGCAGTTCCGTGGAGTCTATTCCGAAAGAGAGGCGCCGAGAAAGAGAAAGCGAAGAGTCACAAGTATTCGGACTGTACCGATAAGTTGTTGGAGACGGTGTCGCTTTTGTTGGGGGCAGTAGATGAAGCTAGGAAGGGGAATGGTGACGTGAGCGATGTGGAGGAGGCGTTGAAGGCCGTGAAATCGAAGAAGCAAGAGATGCGGGAGGAGATTGACGGGAGGCTCTACCCGGCGTTGAAGAAGCTGAGGAGGGAAAAGAAGAGGTTGTGGAAACGGTCCGGGGAGATTCTCGGCGCTATATTGAAGGTGACGTCGGAGTACGATGGATTGAAGGCGAGGGTGGTGGCAAATGAGAAGCAGAAGGCAAGGATGATGGAGTTGGAGGAGATTGTGGGAGAGATGGAGAAGGAGTACAATGGGGTGTGGGAGAGAATTGGGGAAATCGAGGAACAGGTTTCGAGGGAGGAGACGGTGGCGTTAAGTTATGGAGTGAGGGAAATCAATTTCATAGAGAGGGAGTGTGAACAGCTGGTGGAGAGGTTTAAACAGGAAATTAGGCGCAAGGACTTCGAAAGGTTACACTTCTTGATAACTTGAATGAATGCGTTTTGTATTGTGATGTGTTTGTACGTGTATTCGTTAATTCTGAGAGCGATTTTATGTTCTGGTTTTGTCTTCATAGTAAGATGAAGGAGGAGATCAGGGTAGGATGCGGGTGAGTTTTTTTTGTGTTACTGGTGTCAAGGACGGGTATTAGAATTTCCAGGATTTGAAGATTTTGGGTTGCTTCCCGCCTCTTCATACCCCTGCTACTAAAACTAACGTTATTATTATTGTTTTTTTTCTTCTGTATTTGGTTTTACTTGGCTGAGGGACTCAATAGAAAAGGGGATGCCTATAAATTTTGACAATGATGGGATTTTATCTCTTGAAATTTTGTTTGAATATGCAAATCTGCTTATAAAGCACATAACAGTGTTGTCAGCTTAATCTGTTCGATTGTGCTGGAATTTGTCAAGTTTGGATGGAACAACTTTATTGGTTGCATAATGTTCTTGTTTAGTTACGAGAGATATTATTAATTATTCTAATTATTACAAGAAAGATATTGTAGGGCTATGAAAAGTTTTCATCAATTATTGTTATTATTTCTAGGGTGTTAAGAGTTCTATGTAGTGTACTCCCTTGTACTGGTTTAGTGTCAATTCAATTGAATCAATTTTCTTCTTCATAGTGTTCAAGTATTATCAATTTGCTCCCAATTTTTGGGACTATGCTTCTCTTTAACTCTAGGCGCCTTAGTTACCTGAACAAGTTTGCCATTGTTTTTCTGTCACTGTTGTGACTTTTTCTGCCATATAGTTTATGTTATGACCAATGACCTCACAAAGAGGTTCTGTTGTGACTTGAGATGGAAGTTACCTAGTCCAAAAGGGACATCTTTATCTCCTTAAGGAAATATGATCTAGACCTCAGAGATATTGGTAAGATTGATTGTAAGGCCACCAAAGCTCCTAGAAAACAAAACCATATACTTTTAGGGGAGCTTATTTACTTAGTCTACACTAGACTTTACATAACTTATGTTGTGAGTGTGGTCAAGCAATTCAGGCATGATCCAAGAGAGCGACATTTACAAACTTTGAGTAGCATATTTCAATATTTGTTGACAAGTCCTAGGAGGTGGTTGTTGTTCAAGAAGAATGGAAAATTAAATATGAAAATCTATACTGATGCAGACTATGCTGGGTTTGTCACTGATAGGAGGTGCATCTCAAGGTATAGTTCTTCGGTGGAAACTTGGTGACTTGGAGAAGTAAGAAACACAATGTAGTTGCAATGTCTAGTGTGGAGGCTGAATATCGAGCTATGACACAAGGGGCGTGTGAATTGTTATGGTTGAAAATTGGTTGAGTGATCTTAAAGTGAAATATGAAGAACCTATGACTCTCTTTTGTGATAATAAATCAACTATTAATATTGTTTAACATGAGTGGACTAGGCACATAGAGATAGACGGGCTCTTTCTAAAAGAAAAACTGGATGATAGTCTCATCATAACGACTTCTTATATACCATCCAGACTCCAATTGACATATTTGTTTACCATAAGGCTTCCCACAGAACAGTTTCATGATGTTACATGCAAAATGGAATGATAAATATCGATTCACTTGCTTGAGGGGGAGTGTTGAGTTATGATATATATTAGCAATTATTAATTACTATAAGGATAAATGAGTTTTTATTAATTACTGTTATTATTTCTGGGGTTGTAGAGTTTTATATAATACACTGTTGTACGGGTTTAATATCAATTCAATTTAATAAATTTTCTTCTTCTCGTTGTTAAGTATTTTCAATTTTTCTGTCATGTGAGTTAGTTTTAGCATAATACCATTGAATTAGTATGTCATTATGTAAACATCTTTCATGTGGTTGCAGTTTGCCTACTGGCTCGGTTACCAGGCTCTCAAAATCTGTCATTCAAAAAGATTTGGAAACTGTGCATAGAAAACATGCAGAACAAATCATTCTTCCTAGCATTTTGGATGGTGAAGATCTTGGGTCATTCTTTCACGAAGACTCTATTAATTTTTCCCAACGTTTAAAAAGCGTTATTAAAGATTCCAGGGAGAAGCAAAGGAATTTAGAGGCTCAGATAAGAAAAAGAATGAAGAAGTTCGGCAAGGAAAAGCGCAGTATTATTTACTCACCAGATGAAGATGTGGTTAAGGGCTTTCCTGAAGTTGAGTTAAAGTGGATGTTTGGAAATAAGGAGGTTGTGCTTCCAAAAGCTGTTGGTCTCCATCTGTACCATGGTTGGAAGAAATGGCGTGAAGAAGCTAAGGCAAATTTAAAACAGAATTTAATAAAAGATGCCGAGTTTGGCAGACAATATGTGGCTGAAAGACAGGTTCGGAGGTTCCGTTTCACTTTTTCATTATATTTCTTTATTGATGTGATAGAATACCAATTAAAGTAATGTTTATTATGATTGAACAGAGTTCAACAGAAACTACAACAAAAATTATGTCCCAGGGTTGAGAAAGTCCTCCAAAATTCACCCTGTCTAAACTACCTAATAACTGCCTCGTAATCCTACTCACACCATAGATTAGGATACATAACTGCTACGTAACTAACTGCATTAGACCCAACTGCTGGTTAATGTCTGGCAGAGTTAAATACAGCTATTACACTACCATCCTGCTTAACTAAAGGCATAACTGTCGTACATAACAGCCACATGATCTGATTTCTACATCCTATGCCTCCTCATAGAGTATACCTTCCATATAGGTGGATTATTAGACTCTCTAAACCCATAAATATGTTCATTATGCATGCTTGCCAATTTCAGCTTTTTTATCTGATAATTTAGATAGTAAAATGGACCTTATCATGGGTTCAAACTTTAAATCATCGAGTCAGTTATTTTAAGATTTGATGTCTTGTCTCTTGAAGGACATTTTGAGTAATAGTACTGACATACATTATTTTAGGATAACTACAGGTGAAAGTTCACTCAAAATGTCGATAATACTAAGGGTTAATTGATTTTGGATCTTCTCTGAATTATTCACTGGAATTGTAGGAACACATATGTACCATAAATACCAATGTTTTTAAAATCAGACAAGCCATTGAACCAGTCAAGGCACTGAATCAAGGTTCAATGGTTCAACCAAGGTCGAATTGGAGTCAGATCAACATTAATGAAATTATTATTATAAATAAAAAATATATAAAATAACATTACAAAATATAACATCATAATGATGCTAAAAGCTAAAATTAAACATAAATTTATATGTTCTCAACACTTAAAAATTATATAAAAAATAAAATAAAATATATTTTCATTCTTAAATTACAATTTCAATAGTATTAATCGATGTTTATCAATAAAAATAAGTTATACGCAGAATAAAAGGAAAAGGACAAATATTTTTAGGTTGTTTTTTATTTTAAAAAAATTTAAAATAATTTATTATCAAATATTTTTAAGAATTGCTTTAGACTGGCTTTTGATTGGTTTTTGGGTTCTTCATCAAGTTGGTTTTGTAGTTTCTTTGAACTGGTTACCTAATAATTGTTCTCCGTTCTAATTGGCCAATCCAGTTTTCAAAACTTAGATAAATACTTCTAATTCAATAGAATGGGATTGAACATGTCAAATTGAGATGTGATTCATTCGCTTGTTTGTTAATTATCAGTAGCCGTTATCTTTTCTTAAATAAAAAGGAAAGAATGTTATTGCATCAGAAGTTGCAATCCTAACCAGGTTAGCACTACAACTCGAACCGATCATATGCAACATTCTTAATACTATTAAAAGAAAAAAGAAATGCAAAAGTGGGGGACCAAACCAAAACCAACTAAAAAATCTGTAATGTGGGAAACCACTATCACTGCAAATATCAAAGACAAAATAAGGAGGCACTCCCATGTTCCCAGCTTTTGAATTCCTATCTTTTATAAATTTAGCAAAACAACCCATGTTCCCAGCTTTTGAATTCCTAAAATTTCACATGCTGCTTTCTTGTCATAACTAGTGTTAGCTCCATCTGTTTACATTTGATCCAACCTGCATCTAGAGGAGACCAATCCACTTCAAAAATATTATATGCTTTCCTTGATCTGCAAGTAATAGAAAAAGCATTAAGAATTTTAAACTCAACTATGTTAGATTTCATATTACCTGCTGCTATTGACCCAGAAGGATTTACGGCAGCGAAATATTTATTCTTAACATGTTGATACTGTATTTGAAGCCCCTCAAATTTATTCTTAACATGTTGATACTGTATTTGAAGCCCCTCAAATTTAATCTTATCTAAGCTATTCCAAATTTCTGCCACTATATGAGTAACAACAGATAACATCACTGCTGCTGCCAAATTACTCCTATTCCTATTGGGGAGTATACTTGTCTTTCTTGTTCAAGTGTCCAGCTGCTGATCTGTGATGCTTTGAAGCCAAATCCATAATCTAATTGCAAAATTGCAAGCTAAAAAAAAGATGATTGGCAGTTTGAAGACCATCTTGTTTAATAATCATCTTGTATGTTGTAGTGGTTCTTTTCATGTGACTTTTCTCTAATCATATCAATGGTGTAACATAAATCAGAAGTTTATGTATTTTTGTGAGGTGCTAATGATGGATATATGTTCACGTATTTTTATGCAAGATGTTGGATTTGAACTTTTTGTTGCTTTTTGTTATTAGGCATTAAGCAGGAAAATGCTTGCTTGTTGTTGTTTGTCATCAGGCATTACTGTTTTCTTTTCACTAGTTCCTACTTACTACATCTCCATTGCAGGAACGGATTCTTCTGGACCGCGACAGAGTAGTTTCAAGGACTTGGTATAATGAAGAGAAGAAGAGATGGGAGATGGAGCCAGTGGCTGTTCCTTATGCTGTCTCGAGAAAGCTAATAGAGTATGTTCGCATTAGGCATGATTGGGGTGCCATGTATATCGTATTAAAAGGGGAGGACAAAGAATTTTATGTGGACATAAAGGTTGTAGCTGTATATATTCTATTTCTTATCCTAAATTCTTTTTTGGCTTTATTTCTTGTATGGTGATTATTAAATATGCTTTCTTTTTTCAGGAATTTGAAATGCTTTTTGAAGATTTGGGGGGATTTGATGGGCTGTATATGAAAATGCTTGCATGTGGTATTCCAACGGCGGTTCATCTAATGTGGATTCCTTTCTCTGAATTGAATATCCGCCAACAGTTTCTCTTGATATTAAGAGTATCTCATGGGATTTTTAGTGGCTTGTGGAATTCTGCAGTTGTCACAAAGGCAAAAAATTGGATCTTTACCCGAATTAGGGATACAACTGATGACATAATGGTGGTGATAGTGTTTCCTATTGTGGAATTTTTAGTCCCATACCCGGTATTGTTGAACTCAGCGCTTGTCATTTTCAATTGAAGTTACTAGTTTTAACTAATAAATTTGTTAAGGCTTTGTTGTCATTATGATACAGGTGAGGATACAATTGGGTATGGCTTGGCCAGAGGAAATATACCAGACAGTTGACACCACATGGTACTTGAAATGGCAATCAGAGGCAGAATCGAATTTTAAATCCAGACAATCAACAGATGTGGATGAAGAAAGTTCATGGTCTTTTTGGTTTTTTGTCAGAGCTGCTATATATGGATTTGTTTTGTTTCATGTGGTCAAATTTATGAGGAGAAGACTTCCTAGACTTCTTGGTTTTGGGCCTCTGCGAAGAGATCCAAATAGGCGGAAGTTGCGGCGAGTGGTATAAGTTTGTTCTTGCATCTTGTGTATGTTATGTTTTAGATTTCTGCATAATTTTCTGATGGTTATCTTATCACTGTTTGGAGAATTCCTTAAACCGCTCCTAGTTTATATGGCTACCACTAATTCCATGTTTATGCTATATTGTGGATTCATATTATGTTGCACTAATATTATGCTCTATTTAAACCAATCACTGCTTACCATGAGTTTTGTTAATCATGGGGAATAAGTGAATATCCAACGGGACCACTGCTTGAGTAGAACATTGGTTAAGCTGCATGCTTTAAAAAGGAGAAAGAGATTGTGGCTGTTTCGGTTTTGTGGGAAATTGAAGTGGTGGATACAACTGCTGTTATTGGAGGCATGGAAGATTTAATGCAGCAGCAGAGAAGGGAGTTGTAGGAAGTTCTAGAAATTGTGAAGGAGTATTTGTAGAAAACAAGGGATTACCTCCTTATAGAAAGGTGGATCACAAATTCCTCTTAAAAGTGAATTGAAGCAGTCAATGTGAGGCTGTAGCGTAACCCACATCTGCTGAAAATCGAGATTGAAAGACAGGTGGAGGAAATGTTAAAGATGGGGATTATAAGGCCTAGTAACAACCCATATTCAAGTCTTGTGATCTTGGTCAAGAAGAAGGATAGTAGTTGGCAATTGTGTTTATTATGGAGCTTTGAACAAGGCTACAATTCCTAGAAATTTCCTATCCGTGTGATAGAGGAATTGTTGGATGAATTACATGGGGCTTGGCACTTCTCAAAAGTTGATCTAAGATCTGGATACCATGAGATTCGCATGCATGAAAATGATATTCAGAAGACAGCCTTTTGCACACATTTGGGCCAGTATGAATTGTTAGTTATGCCATTTGGTTTAATCAATGCTCCAATAACATTTCAATGTGCAATGAACATGGTGTTGCGGCCATATTTGAGGAGGTTTGTGCTGGTGTTTTTTGATGACATATTGGTGTATAATAGCACGTGGAAGGAGCACTTAACACAACTACAACAAGTGTTATTACAACCTTTGCTTATTCTATCTGCTATATGGGAAGAGATAAGGTTGGATTTTATTATGAGGTTGCCCAAATCTAATGGTTATGATGCTATATTGGTGGTGATTGATAGATTGAGTAAATATGGCCATTTCATTCCCTTAAAGCACCCATATCTAGCGAGATCAGTGGCTGAGGTATTCATGAAAGAGATAGTAAAGTTGCATGGAATCCCAACTTCAATAGTCAGGGATTCGATTTTCCTTAGTTTGTTCTAGAAGGAATTGTTTAGGCTGCAAGAAACAATTCTAAACATGAGCACCGCTTATCACTCGGAGTCGGATGGGCAAACAAAAGTTCTAAATAAGATTTTACAAACTTACCTTCGTTGTTTCAGTTTAGAACAACCTAAAACGTGGGTAAGCTTCATACCATGGGCGGAGTACTAGTACAATACCAGTTATCAAGTGGCAGGTAAGAAGACACCATTTGAGATTGTATATGGAAGAGCCCCACCTTCACTTGCGAGGTTTATAGCCGGGAAGATGGTTGTAGAAGCTGTGGCACAAGATTTGTTGACCGGAGATGAAGCTTTCTCACAACTCAAATTCCACTTTAATAGGGCCTAATATCAGATGAAACAATTTGAAAATAGTCATTGCAAACCAACTCTAATTAAAGTTGGAGATATGTATTATTTGGAACACCCCCATAGGTAGCAATCTATGCTTACAAAGATACATCCTAAACTATCAGCTCGCTACTATGCACCTCTTTTGGTTGTAGCGTAGGTGGAACATGTGGCTTTTAGGCTACAACTCCTAGAGAATGCCCTTATACGTCCGGTTTTTCATATATTCAAGTTGAAATTGGCCACGGGATCACAAAGTGGAATCTAGGTTGCCTTCGGATTTCCAATCGCAGGGTCCAAGTTTTTCACCCTTAACAAATAGGACAAGAGGGTTGTACAAAATCAAGGAGAGCTAGTACAACAATATTTGGTTCAGTGGGAGAAAGGGGGTGCAGAAGCAGCGACCTGGGAGGATGAAGCAATATTGAAGGAACAATTTCTAGAATTCAACCTTGAGGACAAGGTTGTTTCAGAGAAGGGGAAAATTGTTAGGCAGGAACATCAAAATAGGGACAAAGTTTAAGGTCTATTATAGGAGGAAATGTAATAACAATAAATAAGGTTGTTAGGGTGTGGGTGTGTGTTTTGGCAGGTTAGGTTGTTGTGGGTTGGTCTATATATAAGACCACCTGTCTTTGGGAAGGGGACTTTTGGTATGTTAGTGAGTTGACAGGGATTATCCTGTGTGAAAGGAAAGTGTTCCTTTGTATACCTTTGCTATCATAATTGTGTTTGCCTTGGGAAGTAATAAAAGGATTCTCAGTTTTTCTATGATTTACCTTTTTTGGGCAAGGGTTACTTGTTTCTTTTGTTGATGTAACAAATGTACATGGAGCAATTCTCTGTGTTTGTAGCCTAAGGGGAGTGTGGGTTAGTGTCTAAAGTGTTTCGGTCCTCTATGGGCTTAAAAATCTCAAAGAGATTGGTTTGGGAAGTTTGGTTACATTGTGTAGGGTTTTGGTCTGACATTCAGGGAAACAGATCATTTGGTTTTCTATTGTCATATTTCTCGTACGAAAAATTTACTTAATTGTATATGTTGATATAGTTATTATAGGAAATGGTGTTGCTAAAATTTCCAACCAGAAAGGCATTATGCAATCACTTCAAACCAAGAATCTTGAGTGTCTTGAATACTTTTTGGGTGGGATGTGACTCAATCAAAGGATGATATTGTTGTCTCACAAAAAGAAAGTATGCTTTGGATGTTTGGAAAGAGGCAAACATGATTGACAAGAGGCCCATTGAGAGCCTTGGGGACCCAAATTCAAAACTAATGGCGGAACAATGAGAATCCTTGTTAGCTCTAGAGTGATAAATGACTTACTAGAAACTCATTTATCTCACAATTACTAGACCTAATGTATCTTTTGTAGTTAGATTTGTTAGTTAATTTATGTAGGCTCTTCGTATTGATCATTGGAATGCTGTGATTCACATTCGTAGACACCTCAAAAAGACTCTTAAGACAAGGGCTATTGTATGAGAATAATGGAAATATCCACATTTTTGGGTATTGTGGCACTCTATCTGGGTAGGATCTCCTGTGGACGGACACTCCACTTCTGGATATTGTGTTTCCATCAATATAATTTGTTGGAAGAGCAAGAAACTAGATGCATTTGTTCGATCGAGTGTTGGAGCAGTGCAGTGTTATCGAAAATCCGGTATGGTGGCGGAATGTAGTGGCGGTTTTACAGCTGATCGCCACCACTTGTTGGTGGCGAATCGGATTATAAACACATGATGTTTATATGCTTTTAGAATTTATTGGTTGTTTTGCTTTGCTGTTATATGGTTAAAAACTTATTTAGTTTGATTCCTTTGTTGTTTTTGGACATGGTGTTTGGCTTGTTTGCTGTTTTGGGATTGATTATTGGTTGTTTTGTTGCAGCTTTTGCTTCTGAGTTTTGGACCTCTTGGTTATTGAATTTATTCAGAACATGTTTTAAAGTTAAGGTGTTTTTATTTATTGCAATATATATATTGGGTGCATACAATTTGTATGGTCTAACTTGAGGGGGAATGTTAGGAAAAATTCTTTTTTATCTATTGTACAGCTTTATAAAATCTGTTCTTTGTTGTATCTCAGTCTATAGGGTCCAACTGGGGTGTTCGTTTTTACTCCTCTTTTGTATTTTTGCTCAGAACATGAACATACACAGACACACCAAGTGAGTTTGATCTAGATTACCACTATCTATTAAATTGAAGTTTCAGAAGGTAAAATTGGGGTTAGTTTGTCTGCACTCTTAGCTCAAGCTTTTAGGAGAGTTGGTTCTTGGCAATTTTATTTTTAGTGAGTTCTCTAATGTGGAAATGTGTGGTTGTTAGTTATATCGTCCAATATGAGAATAATTTTTCTTGTTGCAAACACACCTAAAAAATAAAAATTGGGTGGGCCTAAGCCAGTATAGTTTGTAGTTGTTGGTATGTACCAGTATTAGATGGAATGAGGACCAGTACACAGATTTATGTTAGCATGGTGCAAGATTTAATTATGTATTATTTTCTCTCTTTTTGGCTATCTTGCAGAAGTATTACATTGGTCAAAAATTGAAAAGAATCAAGCAGAGGAGAAAGGATGGCTTTGATCCCATAAAGACCGCATTTGAACAGATGAAGGTTAAAACTTGAGAACATTTTATTCTTTGTTTTTGATATCGGATAATGCTCTCATTTAGGAAACAACTGAAACTTATAGCTGTTCTACAGAGGGTGAAGAAACCACCAATACCATTGAAGAACTTTGCTAGCGTTGAGTCTATGAAAGAGGAAATCAATGAAGTTGTGGCATTTTTGCAGAATCCAAGGGCATTCCAGGAAATGGGTGCGCAGGCGCCTCGGGTATGATATTGCATCAAGATTCTTTTTTCTTATTCTATATATTCTTGCAAAATTGGGATGTGATAACTTTCTTTATCATTTTTTTAGGTTTTTCCTGCTCCCTTGTAAATTGTTTCACAAAAAAGCTTGTTTTCAATGAAAGAGTTCTTGAAATTACTCAAACCTGCTTAAGTTAACCTTATTTAGTTCAGTTAAGGGTTAGAAAAGCTATGAGATTTTAAGTGAATAATTCTTGTTAATTTTCTTTCACCCACCCTTTCCTCCTCTCTGATTAATAAAATTGGGCAAAAAAAAATAAAAAATAAAAAATTGAAGGCACAGGCTACCATCCTTTGCTGTGTGCTTCATTCACAGAGTCAGTTTCTTGTGTTTTCCAATGAATTTCACAAGTTTATCATTTATTATTGATAATAGATCAACTGAAAAAAATTAAATCCAGGACAGATTGATGAACTATTCGTTGACAACTCTGCTGATTTACCTTTCATTGATCTTTGATTAGTTGAAAATGTAAACATATTTGCTTAACCAATCAATACAAAAATGGATTTATCCTTATATTTTGTGGTCACATAGATGCACATGTTATATGCATACAAGTTGCTTTATGCTATAACCATTCCATATATGCTGTTTTTTTTTTTTTTTTTTTTTTTTTTGTTGTGGATAAAAATTATTAAAAATATTTATTTTTTTTTTTTTTTTTTTTTTTTTATTTTTTTAATAAAATTTTTGGGTTGGGGTTTTTTTTTTTTTTTTTTTTCATTTTTTTTACCCCTCAAGATTATGGGGATTTTTTTTTTTGTTTTTTTTTTTTAAAAAA
>Ga0123340_1000023_pt1 | contig 47078 bp, 17 predicted proteins | sample SirMexnodulemix_FD_89961 | JGI IMG/M metagenome (GOLD analysis project Ga0123340, IMG submission 89961) | Root nodule microbial communities of legume samples collected from Mexico - Siratro Mexico nodule mix | ecosystem: Host-associated > Plants > Roots > Nodule | place: Mexico: Nepantla...
ATATAAAATAATACTAATAATATGAATTGAAAAATAATACATGCAGATGCCACTAAAATAACTATTTCGAACTAAAATAATTGTGCTTCATATCCATAAAAATATCACCATAATTCTAAAAAGTAATTAATAAATAACCATAATTTATATCAAGACAAATAAGTAATTTATGAAATGAGAAAAAAAAATAGAGATATTTGGTATCGCTATGTAAGAGGAAAGACATCATCTGTAGCTTAAAATTTTAAATTAATGAGTTTTTAATCTTTTATATATATAGTTCATTTTCATTTATATAATTTTTGATTTCGTATTTTAATTCTTAATAACTTTTTTTAAGTGTAAATCCATTTTACATTTATGCATGAATTCTTTAGCAAAATTCATATACACTAGTATTTAATATTTTAGTTTATTATATAAGTTTAATCATTATATTGCTTGCTTATGAGTATAAGATAAAATCTATTGACAACAATAAAGTGGAATGATATGGTGTTAAATTAATGATAAAGAGATATCTTTATAAACAATGTATAAACTTTAATGGGATATTATCATCAATTGTTATATTGATAATGATCAAAGTTGTTTTAGTGAAGTGTATTGTACTTGATTTACCAGTTAGATGAAAAAATGTTTTTCTAATGAAAAACTTGTAAAGAAACTATTCAATCTCTAATATAATTTATTTTGTCAAATTTACGTTGAAGACTATTTTTCTATCTTTTAAATACTCACTATATTAAGTTTATGATAATCATTAAATTGATTATCTAAAATGATATTTACTTATCCTAATCAAAATTGATTTTCATGCGTTTTAAAAAAAAAATCAATTATTACAAAAAATAATTGACTATATTATAAAATATGAAAAATTACACTTTTACAAATAATTGATTATACTAGTTCAAAATATTTTATGAATTACATGAAAAAGCGTATAGTTGATTATGTTTAGTTATAATTGATTGCCTCAACCAATAACAACAATTTTTTTTAAACTGACAAAATCAAATAAATAATCAAAACAAACCAGAGTGTTAATTCGATTAACAAACTTGAGTTCACCAATCTTACAAAAGCTAGGGGTGCAGAATCTCCAAAAAAATTTCTCAAAACCATAGTACGGATAACAAACTGGCTTCTCAAGGACTCTATTTCTTGTCTTCCTTCTCTGCTTCAGCAGCTTTCTTTAAGCGGGCACCATAGTGGCGTTGGTTGGTGCGTTCAAGACGAAGCTTATAGTAAGCTTTGAACGCCTTCATTTCATCTGTTACCTTAACAAGGTCAACAGTTGGCTTCTCCCTCACAATGGGCAAGAATGGACCCTGGACTTGGGTAGCATTTGCCAGTTCTTCAGCACCAGAATCACCAGTCTACAAAAAAAAATATTAGGGCCGTAAAAATCTCAAACTTTGTTAAGTTTCCTACCTCCATGGGAATGAAAAAAATTTTCGTAATTACCAAAATTAATCAAAGAATTTAGCATTACCTTGACCTTTCGTGCCCGTCTTGGGAACACAACCAACTTGGCCTTGTATGTTTTAAGCCTCTGCACATTAGCCTGCAGACTCTCCAAAGAACGGTTCTTGCGACGATGATCAACAGCAATCCCAATAGTTGGAGCAAGCTTTTTGGGAATTCCAGCACTCTGGGACATATATAAATGAATATTGAGCAGTCAGGAAGAAACGTCCCTTTCAACATGAATCATGTAAGCTTGCATGCAAACAGGAGATTACTAAGAAATTTATAAGAAATCAAAATTTTATATGACATAACTAGCATTTAGCACGTTCAGTGGGGTACAATGTAGAGCTTCACCATTAAAAGAATGAAAAAAATAAAAAATAAATTGTGCATAGGGCTCCCTCTCTGTTATCTTTGGATACAGACAGCTCAAACTGGCAAGCCAATCAATATTTGATAAAATTAATATGACTCTGCCATTCAAGGATCTATTACAAGTCATAAATAACTCATAAAAGGTTCTTTTGGGATAATGGTGGAAGAATTATTGATTTTACCTTCAATTCTTCAAGAGAAAATCCTCTCCCAGCTCTGACTTTCATATTGTATTTCAAAGTCTGGCCATGAACAACAGGCCTGAGAGGTCCAGCAGTTGGCCTGGGGAAAATCTTGACAGCCTTCTTCTGCCGAGCTGAAAAAATGTGTCCCACACATATCAAAATTAAAAGAAAACACAGCAATCAATATAAACTCAAACTGATTCTTCTTTCTTGACTTAAAAGAATTAAGCCAAAGTGACGTCAACAGTGTTCAAAAAGAGTAAGTATGAAATTAGGTAAAAATTACCCAATCGTCTTCTGGTCTTCCGTGCTGGTTGATTAAACCATGTCTTCACATAGTTTTGCCAATGTTTCCGGAAGTGTGAACTGGGGATGACGTTGTTATGCTTAACCATTGCTTACCTTCAAATAACAAAGATCATATAAATTAGACAAATCAGCTTCAAACTCCTATTAACATAATATGCCATTATAACTAAAATGATTTACATTTGATATTCTTTATGGCAAACCATGATATAATGATATCCAAGAAATAAAAATACCCAATTCTCCATTGGTTGTCTAAACCGAGAGGGTTCTATCAACCATGAACCATTATCATTTCTTCCCACAGACATCGTTATATATCGTCAACACGTAAACTCGTCTACGTTTTTCCACTCTCTAACCTAGTTAACTGGAACATGGAATTTTTTTCAGTAGGTTTTAGATCTCTTCAATTTTTGAGATTTCAACACTACACGTCCCTGGAAAATGTTATCTGATAAATTGTTCTAGGGTTATACAATTACGAATCTCACCCACTCACTCGTTCACATCTTTCGAAACCAAAAGAAATTGAAAAGAGAGACAGATAAAAACCTGGCTTCAAATGAAACGCCGAAGGAGCTTCCTGTGTGTGGCTTTGGCTGCGGCTGGGCAAAGTGGAGAAGGAGTAGTGTTAAGTTTTAGAAGGGTTTTTCAAATGGGCCAGGCCAGGAGAGCACAGCCCAATCCGTTTAGACGGCTTCTCCCTTTACCTCTAGGCAATTGCTTCCTGCACCCTCACATTTGTTTCCTGCACCCCATCAAGATATCATAATACCGGGGACACTCTTGTTAGAATATTCAAAAAGAGAATGGTGTATTAGGTTGTTGTTAAGAGGTGTGGACATTCTTTGACAATTGTGGTGGTGGATGCTAAAAAAAAGGCCTATTAGGCAAAGTTATAGTGAACGAGAGATAAGTGGCTTATATTTTCACATTATATAAAGGGTATAGAGTGGATAAATAAGGTTGTTGCAATATTTGAATCCTGAAAATGAGTTCCGAAAACAAATTCCAATATAGGTTGTAGGGTGTGAAATGTCTTACGAAAAATATTTTTCATAAAAGATTTTTGTATTATGGAAAATATTTTGGGAAAGAGGGGGTATGAAGACGAGTAGTTACGAAAAGCATTTTCTGTATTTTCTTTTATGGAAAACATTTGTCATAAACACTTATCTTCATACTCCCTTTTTTAAAGAACATTTTTCATAATACAAAAATCTCTTACGAAAAATTTTTTCATAATAATAAAAAACCTCTTACGATTATATAAATATTCATTTAGATATTCTAATAAGGTAGAGGAAGCATATGTAGGCTACAGGAAACAATTGCCTTACCTCTATAGTTTCTCGGATCACCTCCATATATTTGAAAATTTCTAAAACTGTCCCATTTGAAGGTCCTGTGCAATTTCAAAAACTAATTCCAAATTAGAAAATAAATTTTGGAATTACATATTGAAAGTGTTTTTTTTTTACATCTCTACATTTGAAATGGGTAGGTAATTTCAGAAGTTATTTTGGGATTCAGAATTGTATATGTTGAATATTTTTTTTGTTGAGAAGTATTGAAATGATACCATTGTCTACACGTAATGTGATAATTTTATTTCATATTATTAAATTAACATAAAAGTTTATGTTAAAAAACGAATAAACTATAACAAAATATATTTATCACACCTTATTTAAACAATTTAAGCAATAAGGAGTTCAAAATAATATAGTTCAAAATTTACTATGGCAACAAAAATGGTAAATAATGATTAGATTATTACTTCCAAGATGTATGATTTTTTTTTTATTTTATTAGTATTTTTGACATGTTTTTTTTTATTTTATATATCTATACTTGTCAAAAAAATTATGAAAAATTACGTGATGTTTCATTATAAGGATTATAAATTTTATAAAAAAAAGTTGGAAAATTCTGGAAATTTTATTTTTAAAAAAATATATATATTACATTGATTATTACTTACAACCGATGCATTAAGATAGATGCTACATCAATAATAAGATAAATGCTATATCAGTTATAAGGCACAACCAATGTGTATTTTCTCCTAAACGTTCTCATGATTAGTATTTTAAGTAAGTGATTTATCTATTAACCGATATAGATATATATACATATACTATATCTGTTATAAAACTTTTTATATTAGCCGAATCTACGTCGATTAACCGATGTAAAATGTACTTCAAAACTAATATAAAAAGGGGGTTTTCTAGTGATGAAATAATCACAATTGCCATAATCCTAATCACAATTTGATATTATACTTTGTAAATTGTAATAGCGCCGAGTGTTATATAGAATTAGTATTCATATTTATCATGTTCTACTTTATTCTTCCATCTTATCATAGCATAGCTCAACTAGCTCTTTATCATATTCGTACTTTCTTTTACATGTCAAACCTTATATTTATCATGATTTTTACATAAATTAGACATTGCACTAAAAGTGGTTAATAGATTTGTGATAAAGGTAAAAGACATTAAAGTTTTATTAAGAATCTCTTTAGACATATAAAAACGATTTCAAGTGTTATATTATGCTTTGGATAATTAAAATTAGTTATTTATGTTAATTTTGATTTTGTAAGTATTATTGACAAATGAATATTTAATACTAATTACGTGTTCTTACTTACAATAATAATGATAATAAACCAGTCGAAGTTATGAAATATTATAACTTTATATATTACAAAAAGTTAAGTATATGAAAACTACCTGAGCAGACATAAAGTTATCATATTCATGTGAAGAAAACAAGACACAAATAATAAAGTGCATTCGGAGTTTTTACACATTATAAGAATTTTTGAATTTCATTTTATGACAAAAGACTCATGTATATGGTCTATTTTTTATCTAGAAAAAAATAAACATGGATACACAATATAACCAGAAAAAACTCTTATCAAAATTAACTAAAAAATAAACTTATTTATGTCTTGGTTGATGTTAGTAAAAAGATACAATTTTAATTAAAGACAATTATCCATAATAAACATTAACCTAAAAGAAACTTTTCTCAGTATTAATAATAAAAATCATCGAGTTCACGACACTTTAGTTTTTTATCAACAAGTGATCAAAATAAGAAATAACAATATCCTAATTGAAACTGGATATAAGAAAATATAGAAATAAATAACCTAAAATTAAAAGATATAAAGTATAATGAATTTATAATTTTCAATCAAATTATTCTTATAAAATTCATGTAAAAACAACCTAGCCGCTAAAATATTTGCATCTCAACACCTTATAAAGCACTTCAAACTTTCTGTGTCATTTGTATACGCATTTAAGAATATTTTGATATATGTATTGAAGTTCAAAAGTTAGAGTCCTCGTATACGATAAAATCCAACCATTTCTTTTACGTGCGCAGTGGAAGTGTGACATGTAAGGCCATCACAATGACATTTGCACGTAAAAGTAAGCTCAGATTTTAATACATTAGAGATTCCTGAAACTTTAATCAATTCCTTATCCCATTTTTTAAAGTTCTTTCTTCCTTTTATGTATGATTTAGTACTCTTGAACATTGAATCTGAGTGCATGTGGAATGCTGAATATCTTTATCATCTGTGCACAAAGTTCCCATCTGAATTGTGAAACACTACTTTTTTTCATTGCATGCACTGAAATGGTCCTGCAGCATTAAAGCTATTCACTTACAAAACTTTATTATTTTTTCTGTTGACATGGCCGGGAAAATTACATTTCTTAATATCTCAGATATGCTTCCTAAACGTTTAGAATTGATTGTATATATTTTTGAATATTATAAATATAAATAAAATTGTTAAGAAATAAAAAATATTTAACACGACAACAACAATAAACACTTATTTCAAAAAGTGGAATTGATTACACGAATCTATTATGTTATTGTAATTATAAACAGATTATATAACTTTTAGTTTCTTTGAACAATTTTGCGTCGTCTTCTGCTTTTTGCACCTGAACTTTGCTATTTAGTGGTTTGTACATGTCTTTTGACACAAGTCAGTGTTATCCCATTAATTTTATTTTTCTTATTCCATTCATTTCATAGCATCACATGACAATTAATTTTGGATTTTCTTAAATTTAGTTTTCCTCACTTCTCTTTAATTTATTGTATAAGTTTTTTAGTACTCTGACTGCATTTAAAGATAGTAATCCAAATAAAATCTTAAGAGTAAATATAATTAACCTAAATTTAGATTCAAAATTTCAGCATAGAAAAAATAAAGTAATAACAAGTTAATTGATAGTTAGAATCACGTTTAAATAATTTTAATTTCAGAAGTTGTTATTTATTGCAATTATACAGTTTAAATAAATTATCTCAAAGTTTGGATATTTCGGCAATGAAATCATTGTATAAAATATTACACTTTTACTAACATTGACTAAAAAATGAAAAATAATTAAGTCAAGGCAAAATACATAAATAATTTATATAAATATTTATTGTAAAAATTTTCGTTATCGAAATTGGAAATGTTTTATATAAAAATTATTTACCATGCATCCATGTTGAGGTAAAAATATTAATTAAAAGTTGAGTAGAGAATAATTTGTAATTTTTATATGATAATAAATATTTTTGAAATATTTTTTTAATGTTGTATACTTTTTTTAAAAATACTAATATTAAAATTAGTGTTTACATAGATAAATAAATTTGTACTATCTTTTTTCTTTTATTGATGTGAAAGACAAATTTGTGAGTATCTCGGAAAACGAAAAAGAAAAGGCCATGAACCAGCGCCTTTTTTTATGCATGAACACACATTGAAAAATATAAAGCCACCATCACAAAGCACACCATTTGCGTGACTCACTCTTTCTCCGGCTCTTACTCTTCTTCCATTCCATGGACGATTTTCTGCATCTAATTTGCCCTAATTCTCCATTCGTACGCATCTCTTCCCCTTTCCATTGTTTTTCTTTCTTTATTTTCTGCAAGCAACGAACACTTGTCACCCGCAGCCATACATTTCTGTATTTTAATCAACCTCCACCGTTTTACTTGTCAATTTTTGTTTGAATTCCAACGTTTTACTATTGTATGTTTCTACATGTGTTCATTTTCTGCTGTGTCCTAAGAAACTGTAATTCTCTATTGCATGAAGACTCTTAATCTGCATTTATCGCGTTTGCTACTAAATTCGTGTTCTGTGGCTTCCTTGATGTGTATGGGAACATTGTTGGAGTTTTGAGATCATGTGATTGAACAATCATATGCATCTTCTGAATCTGTTTCTGCTTTTCAGTTGACTTCAAAATTAGCTAACACTGCCACCTGAGTGACTAACATTTTTCCTGAGATATTGAGAAATGACTCAAAATTAAAGGAATATCAAGTGTGCCTTAAGGTTTATACATTAATGATCATGAAAATTCGTTGGAATCTCATCCTGACTTGCAGTTTTTTTCCTGGTTTACAGATTTGGGATGGAGAGAGATTCTCTGACTGCTTTGAAGATATATATCCTTTGAGATTTTAGTTTCAGCTCATGCACTGATTATATATATACATATACGTATATGAATTGATTTTCCTTAATATTGCCTACTGTTTTAGGTTTTGCAGTTAACATACTGACTGTTGTTATGGTCGTTGTGCCTGGATTTAGTCAGAGGATTGATCGAGGAGTTCGAAGGTCAGATGGCCAGGTACTAGCTGATCTTAGAGGTTTTTGAGAAGGCACGAGAAAAAAGCTGCTAAAAAAATTATGTCAAAATTCTATAAACTGGTCTCTGTATTCTGTTTACACAAAACTTACTTGCGAGACTTATTATCCTGTAGTGCTTCTCTGTAATGTTCTCTACAGATCGTGATTGTCAAATTTTGTTGAATTAAAATTGTTCGGTTCACCTGGAAAAGCTATCATTACCCTTCATATAGTTTCTGTATTCTACAGTAGTATGTAACTGAGACAAATGATATTCATATATGTGATGCTTTACATTGAATAAACAGATGACATTTCCAGAAAAAGCTGTCCTGGATTTTATACCAGCTGTTGGAGCATGTCTTTCAATTGTAGACATATTTTTTCAGTGGAAGAAAGATCATAGTAGTCACTTTGTTGGATATCATAAATGGTTCTATAGCTGTTCTGAGTTGATGGTGTGGGTAAGTTTCCTGATTTTTAGATGTCAGCTACAGTGTTATGTAGAGTTTAAAGCATTTGATTGCCTGTGATGTAATTATTCATTCGTATCTATGTGTAGATAAATATTATTTTCTTCACAAAGCGCGCCGGCAGTCATCACATTGTCTTCAATCGTGTCTTATGTTTCTGGTGGATTCCGAAAGCAATATTGGCAGTATTATATTTGATAAGAAGGATTTCATCATTGAAGGTGCTATTGTTTTCTAGCTTAGATTTTTTTTTTGATTGGGCATGACAAGTTTACCTTTATTACTAATAATTTTTTTCGTTTTCAAATAGGTTGTAAACCAGTTAGTTACGTGTGAAAGATTGACACAATTTTAATTGTAGGTTTCAATGTGCATCACGGAAAGCTTAGTTGTTCTCTTGAATATTTCATTTGGCATAGCCATCAATGTGATCAGGGTAAAGAGACAATCTTACAAAAGCAGGTATGTACTGGCATGTGTTTCTTACACAGTCACTTTCTTTTTTAGATAAAATTAGTGATAAGCATTAGATAAAATTTTAAAAGCATCTAGTAAAATTGATAATCTTTCTCTCTTTTGAACACATTAGTCAAGCCATTTATTTGGCCTCTAAATTGTTTGTCATGCTAGATTTTTAAATATCCTTGACATTAGAATAAAATATAACTAGATATTATAGACATTATATAATCAATTGTTTTGTTTCCTTTTCTGTTCAGCTTGTAAGTATGTTTGCTATTATATATAGTCTTCTCTTTTATCTAAAGATATATATATTTTGATTCAATGAATTATTTTATTTCTTTATCTTTTGATATAATATTAGAGCCATTAAGAGTCTATTCTAGTCGAAATTTGGGCCTACGATTTTCACACCCGATATACTCAATGTGAGGGAGGTGTGTTGGAGATCCTATATTAGCTAGATATAAGACTAATTTATAGTATATAAGTGGGGCAAACCTCACCTTCCTGAACTGATTTTGTAAGGTATCAGGCATAAATTCCACTGCCAAATAACTGATTATTTAATATCTATAATGTCTAATTATATTTGATTCTAATACTTGGTTATATATTACAAAGAAAGCATTTCATGTCATTCTAATAGTGCATTCATTTGATAGTATATATGATTTAGTATATAGATATGAAAATTACATTTTGTTTCTAGAGCGCAATTAAATCTCGACTGAATCTGCTGTCACAATTTTAGTGTTTTGGAAGATCCACTTCTTTCGAATGGCATGGACCTTGAGGAAGGTGGTTATCAAGACCCTGTAAGTCTGACCAGTCATCAAACATAATTCTCTTCATAGACTCCTATGCTTACTCTCAAAATAATTAGTCTCCATTTTGTATTTAAATACAATTTAGTTCTTGTGTGCTTTTTAATTAGTTGGTTGGTGGAAAAGTTAAAGGCGAAATGTACAATTTTTTTAAGTATGGGGCCTTTGATAATTACATAAATTTTATAATTCTTTTGGAGATAATTACATGTGTGACTTATTTTTTAAAGAAAATATACTCTTTTCGTGTTGTTTTATTCTGTTATTTTTATTTCCAATTTGTAAGGTTGATATGTTTTAACTATTTACTTTTTTAATATTCTTTCTATGTAGGGAAATGATAAAAACTTTTGGGATTTGATGACTTTCAACTTCATAACTCCAGTAATGAATCATGGTGTGGTAAAACAATTAGATTCTGATGACCTATTGCCACTGCCTACTGATATGGGTCCTTCTTCCTGTCATGATGTGATTTTATCCTGCTGGCGAGCTCAACTGAGTAACAATGGTTCTAACCCATCTTTGTTTAGAGCACTCTGTAGTGCATATGGATGGCCATATCTCCGCCTGGGTTTATTGAAGGTATTTTTCAATAGGAAATCACGCTCCCACACACTGGATAAAACTAAGATGATGGAAACCAAAGCTTGTGCATTACTCTTTAGCCTTTATATGGAATATTTATACCATATGTTTAGGCTGCTATGGACTGCTGGAATCTAATTAGTCCAAGGAATACCTTCTTCAACACTTTTGAATTTTCAATTCCAACATGGGATTCTGACTTTTTCCGTGGAGATGAAAGTCTAGTCTTTTTATCTTGAAATGAAAGGAAATTTAATCCCTGTTCAGTAGCTCAGTAAGTTTATGTGTACAGAAGATGCTTTTTGTTCTGTACTATACATTGACTACAGTAACAAGCAGTGGTTCAAGGGCTATCAATCAAAATACTGATGGTTCCTAACTACTGTTGTGATAGATAACTGATTGTTTATGTGCCTTGAAATTTTCGTTGTGCCACTGGAAAATATAGTGATATGTTTCACTTGTACCTAGTCATCTTTATTAGAAGAATATGATCCTTATCAATTTATAAATAAGTAGAGAATTTTTCATTGTTTGTATATAGCGTCCCATGGCCCAAGGTATTGATACCTTTACATGTTTCAAATTTAAAGAATCTTGTCATGTCAATTTAAAAAGAAGATCACTTAAGTAGGATTACATGGATAATTACATAATTTTAATGGCATCGACACCTTGACAGTTGACATATATACTTATTAGTTATAAGGGACAAAAGCAGGATGTTTCCATATGATAATGAATCCTTATCATGTCCTTGTTTTTGTATTTGGATGTCTTTTATGAAGTATATCCGTGTCAATATCAAAATACCAATTCTTTTCCCATAAATAAACCAAAATTTAATCTGACTATGCTTTATTTTACCTTGTTTCAATTTATTTCTGCATCTACAAAGTGTTTGAAATTCTTCCAGGTGATTAACGATTGTATTGGTTTTGCGGGACCATTGCTTCTCAATAAGCTGATCCAGTTTCTTCAACAAGGTATTACAACGAGTAATAGTTTGTGTTTCTCCACTATTCATCATTAAAATTTTGACTTGTACCGAAGCTTTGTTTATTCTCCTTTTGATACGCTTTTTCATTACTTTATTCCCTTTATGCACGATTCTTTTATTTTGCATTCGTTGATACATAACTTTATACGTCAGTTGAAAACATTGCAAACATTTACCTGGCAAATATATGAACATAAACATGGTTATGGTGATGGTTATGTCATTCCTTTTTATTTTTTTCTTAAATAATTTCCTTCTATCGTCATATCCTTCAACTGGAACAAGAAAACTTCATAAGAATTTGGTTCCATTATTGTTATTTCTTCCAGGTTCAGTGAATTTGAATGGGTATTTACTTGCATTATCCTTGGGGCTCACCTCTATAATTAAGTAAGTTTAACTCTTGTAGTTATATAGTTCATTATATTATAATTCACCCATATGTTTTTCCTGTATAATAAGTTTAAGGTTCAGGTAATGATTGTCCAAACTTTATAAGCTCTATTTAAGCCATTCTTCTTTTCTTATTGTGCGTTATTGTTAGAAAGTTATTTAGATTGTGGTCATCCCTAACCTGGCTTAGTCTTGGCCCCTTTGGATGTTTTCTTATTTGTCGCCTCAAGGTGGTGTTTAGTCCCATATCAACTAGAGATATGACTTAATTAAAACTTACAAAGCATAGGCAATCCTCACCTTACACAATGATCTTGCGGGATTGAGAGTTTAAACTCAAATACTGAGATAAATAAAATGTTTGAAATGAAACTGTATAAAATAACTCCTCACCATTATTCAACCATTGTTATTAGATAAAATGGCTATTCAATTGGGTAAATAACATTAAATTCATAAAGAGTGAGAATTGAGAATCCAATAGAAAAATCATAATCTTCTTTTTCAACGGTAAAATAAATTGTATCAATGTGTTCGAGATATAAAACCATCCACAGGCCCCCACATAAACAACTTATGCTTCTAGGATAGTGTGGGTAAGAGAAGAATGCAAGTTGTGGGAGGGGAAAAATTAACCTTCTAACATATAAAAAAGAAACAAAAAGTCAATGTTTCTAAGATTGAAACAATTCTGATCAATCTCTCTGCAAATCAGAAATTATAACCCCCTTAAAACAACTATGTGCAGAACGCCAAAGAGAAAGGTTTCTCTTAGTGAACCTTTAGACATGTGTTTATTGCATTTTTCTTGTATCAGGCAATATTTTTGTGTTGCCATTCCCTTGGACTTTTAGCAATGAATATTTAGTTGTATGGGTTAGCATAACTTTGATGCTTTTGGCTTTATTTACCAGTAGCAATTAGTGAGAAGTCTCCTTCTGGTCTAGATCCTTTTTAGATACACAATATACTTTTCATCTTTCCAAACTGAAGCTGAAGCTGCGATCTAGTATCATGACTCTAATCTATGAGAAGGTATGCGATTCTTTTATTTTATTTGTTTGTGAATGCTGAGATTATAGGTTTTCGTAATAATAAAATGCACATACTCTTTTTATATACTCCCCTAGTGTTGTTTCTGATGCCTGCATGGCTTTTGATAGTGTGGCCAATGATTATGCCTTGGTACTTAAATATATACATTGTTTCTTGTGTTTGAAGTGTCTACATGTGAACTTAGCAGAGCGTTCAAAATTTACAAATGGAGAAATTCAGACGTTTATGTCAGTGGATGCTGACCGAACTGTCAACTTGTGTAATAGTTTCCATGATATGTGGAGGTATTCCCATTTTAATTTAAACTTGTTAATGCCAATACATTTTACCTATATTTTCTCTTTAAATATCTGCACCCTAACAGACAAATCAATTGTAAAAGATCCTTATTTTGTCTTACTATGAATGAAATTCACAGATATTCAATAAAGTTGCCGTGAGTTATTTATTCTATGGGTTAAAGATATGATATGTGTATAAGCTACTTTTGTGTTTCATTGAACCTGCTGAGGTTTAGCTGTATGGGATACTATTTCGTTTTACGTCAGATATATTTGATAGAATTTATGCTCACAGGAAAACGTCTTCTGTAGCTTACATTTGATATGAAGTCATTGCTGTTAATATTTAATGATGTAATTTGTATAGATCTTAAGCATTAAGTTTTTTTTTTTTGTTTCAGCCTGCCTCTACAAATTGGAGTGGCTCTCTATCTTTTGTATACTCAAGTCAAATTTGCATTTGTATCTGGATTAGCAATAACCATTTTATTGATACCAGGTAGAAATATCACTTAAGAATTTTTTTTGTGACAATAAGCCGCACTTGTTATATGTTTAATCCTTTTTCACCTGCTTGAGGTCATCATTGCGAATATCAGTTGGAATGAATTTGCATAGAAGTTAAAACTGTATCTATAAATAAATTTATTTCTTAAATGCAAACAGTAATTATTTCTTAAGTATTATCAATAACTGAATTTAGAGAGAAGTTTTTTATTTTATACTGTATCAATAATAATATTTGATTTAAGTTGTACTTTCAGGGATATTTGTCTGCTATCTGTTGTGATTTAACATGTATCTTAGGGCATCTCTATAAGAGTTTCTTAAGGTATACAAGTATTTAGTTCGAATAAACTGTTTCTGTTATAAGAAACAAGTCTTATGTGAAGAAATTGGTTGTGCTACGTATATTATCTCCAATGGGTGATTTCTTGAAGAAATAGTTTCTTCATCCTAAGAAATTCGAAAGAAAAGCCTGTTGGAGACCCTCTTAGAAGACAGATGCTTTTTATTTTGGATAATTTTTAAGAAGAAATATTTACTTGACATTAAAGTTCATTAATCTATTTAAAAAATTAATGTTTGTTTTATTACTCAATTTTAATCTTCAGTGAATAAATGGATAGCACAATTGATTGCAAGTGCTACTGAGCAGATGATGAAGGAGAAAGATGAAAGGTAACCATAAATAAATTGATTAATTTGGTAGAAAATTTCCAAAGATAAGTCATACTTTGAGTTTCATATTTCCATTATTCTTACAGAGGACACACACAGCGCATTGCATGTTGCCTAAAATTCTCTTAACTCCTGAAGTTGTGACACAATGTTAAAAAATCAATTTAAGTTACAGTCACATGTCTCTGATGGACATGTAATGTAAAAATTTGAAACACGTATGCTGCTATGCATAAATACTAACGTTTGTGCAATTATTTCCTTTGCTTTGGAGTTTGGAGAAGTTTTCTAGTTATCAGTGAATGGTCGGAGTTTCTAGAAAGTAAACTGTTGGCTGGGCTGGGAAGCAATTTTTACTCTTAAGAATATGATGCATTTTTTTTCCAGCAGTTAGTTACCTTGAGAATTCCCGTTCTCATCTTCTGCCCCTTAAGATTAACAGCTTATTATTCTTTGCCTGATTTTTTCATTTTACTTCTTTAGGGCAATGGTGGATGAATATGAATACAATCTGTTGGCGCAAATTTGCAATATTAAAATTTATAGTTTTCTTACAGGATTCGTAAGACAGGAGAACTTTTGACTTATATTCGCACTTTGAAGATGTATGGATGGGAGCTGCTTTTTTCTAGTTGGTTGATGGATACAAGATCTTTGGAAGTCAAACACTTAGCTGTAAGAATTTATATTCTGATTTTATTTATTTATGGATAAAACTGTAAATTTTTTCCTGAAATCCACTGAGGTAGTATTCAAGAATGGCAAAAGGAAATTGTTTGCTTTCTTTCTTATTTAATTTTTATCATCATGTTTCATCCATTTTTTATAGACTCGAAAGTACTTGGATGCATGGTGTGTTTTCTTTTGGGCTACAACACCAACACTCTTTTCTCTTTTCACATTTGGACTCTATGCGCTGATGGGACATCAACTTGATGCTGCAATGGTATTTTCAAATTTATTTCACCTAATCTCACTGACAAATTTTTCTTCTTTATTTTGCATTTAATTATTTTCTGTCGTTGTTAAGAAATCTAATGCATTTAGAAAACCTCTATTGCAGGTTTTCACTTGTCTTGCTTTGTTCAACACCCTTATTTCACCACTAAATTCGTTCCCTTGGGTAATTAATGGACTGATTGATGTGAGTCTCCCATATTCCATACTTTTTATGAACAAATTTAATTTGTACATGGATTAGGATGAAAAGTTTCTATTAATGTAACTGCAGGCCATCATATCTTCCAGACGGTTGAGTAGGTTTCTCGCATGTGCTGAATATAAATTTAAAGTGGGGGACACGAGTTCCTGTCCATCATCATTCCTAAGTGAACAGCTTGATTCTGTACAAGGTTTGGATGTATCTATCCAAGATGCATGTTGTACTTGGTCAAGCAGTGAGGAACAAGCATTAAATTTGGTGTTGAATCATGTGACTTTAAGTGTGTCCCAAGGTTCCTTTGTTGCAGTTATTGGAGAGGTCAGATCCTTGTTTTAATTTTATCGATACGTCTTTAGCAAATAAAGTCAAATAATCTTATATGGTAAAGTAATTTCACTGGATATGCACACCCATCATATTTTGGCATCACAACTAATGAAAAATGGATGCTTGAGATCATTAGTTCAAAATATATAATATATGTCATGATTCCATTCACTCAGTCTTCTATACCTGTCAAGATCACCAGCATTTCAATATTCACAATTCAAATCGATAAGTGAACCTACTTCTAATATGTGAAGCACCAGTTAGTTATATCTACTATTACTTCACCAACTGTATGTATTCAGGTTGGTTCAGGTAAATCATCCCTGTTGTATTCGATTCTTGGAGAAATGCAGCTTGTTCGTGGCTCTATTTATTCCAATGAATCCATTGCGTATGTACCACAGGTTTGTATATGATAATTGATATGCTTAGCCTTGAGTGGAATTTCTTATGTCTTTGTTTCCTCAAAAAGTCTCACATAGCAGGTCCCTTGGATTTTATCTGGAACGGTGCGTGACAACATATTATTTGGGAAAACCTATGATCCTGAAAGGTATAATACCTTCATCTTTAGGAGTTTTTTATACCTCATAATATTAATCTTATTGAAACCTAGACCTTTTTCTTCTGCTCAGCGTGTCCTTGAGCTTTACAAACATGTTTTTGAACCAAAAGAACCAATGCTCTTAACAGGTATACTGATACACTGAAGGCATGTGCATTAGATGTTGATGTCTCATTGATGAGTGGAGGTGACATGGCTTATATTGGAGAAAAAGGAGTCAACTTATCGGGTGGACAGAGAGCTCGTCTTGCTTTGGCAAGGTACTATCTTTCAATTCTCTTTTTGTTCTAATAGTATATTTCGGGGTTTTATGCCCTGATTATTTTTATAAAAAAAGCTGTTCTAATACTGTTCAATTAACAGGGCATTGTATCATGACTCAGCTGTTGTTATGCTTGACGATGTCCTGAGTGCAGTAGATGTACAAGTTGCTCAATGTATCTTGTACAATGCCATTCTTGGTCCCCTTATGCAGAGAAGAACCCGATTGCTCTGTACCCATAACATTCAGGTTATTGTGTACTCTCTTCAAAACTATTATTTATTATCATAATTTCTCTCTTCAAAACTATTATTTATTATCATAACTACATTTTTCAAGCATTCCGATTAAATTCAGATGAACATGATATTTTCACTGATATTTTTTCAGAAGATATGTATTATATATTTTGTATTTCTGTAAAAGGTGTACTTATATTATAAAGGATTAACTTATTGATGCATCTAAATTTATGTGCAGGCAATATCTTCTGCTGATAAGATTGTTGTAATGGACAAGGGACACATAAAGTGGATGGGAAATTCAGATGACTTTCCAATTGATTCATTTAAAGAATTCTCCCCCTTGAATGAAATTGATTCAGCTTTACAGAATCATAGGCAATCTTGCAGTCCAAACCTTTCTTCCAAATCCGAGGAGCAGTCTCTTCTTGGTACAGGTATTGTGCATGCTCTGGAGGGAGCAGAGGAGATAGTTGAAGTTGAGTTGAGGAAAGAGGGAAAAGTTGAAATTGGAGTGTATAAGTAAGTAGAAACATATACGTCTCTGATATCAGATATGTATAGGGACTGTCAGTTTGTAGATAAGATTTTGTGGTCTTCAATAGTTGATTAACAATTTATTGCCTTTTGAAGGAACTATGCTGTCTTCACTGGCTGGTTCATGACAGTCATTATATGCCTATCAGCTATTCTGATGCAAGCTTCTCGTAATGGAAATGATTTATGGCTGTCATATTGGGTTGATACAACAACAGAAAGCAGTCAGACAAGATATTCCGTGTCTTTCTATCTGGTAAGGGGCAGTGATAGTTTCCATAGTACATTTTTCTTTCTGGACATGACTTATGGACAATTGAATATTTTGACACAACAAATATTTCATGGACAATTAAATATGTCTAGTGCAAGAAGCACAACAAAATACTTATAGTTCAATTATGCTTCTTAACTATAATAGTTCTAAGTAATGCAAAGGAGTTTTTTTATTAGAAACTTCAGTTTATAAAGTTTGAATCTATTGAAAAGAAAGAAAGAATGAATCACCCACTTTCGCCCTATAAACATCAATGGAGTGGTTAAGTGAAGCCTGTATTAATTCAGATAATTTCAGTATTGAACATTATTTGAAGTTCTCGGTTCATTATTTTATAACCATTTGTAGTACGTTAAAATTACCTGACCATTTACCTACTAGTCTATAAGCTACTGTAATTTTCTAATTTGTTTGAGATGATAATTATTGGTGCAGGCTATACTATGTCTCTTTTGTATTATTAATTCCCTTTTCACATTGGTGAGGGCATTCTCTTTTGCATTTGGTGGATTACAAGCTGCAACTAAGGTACACAATAAATTGCTCAACAGGCTTATGAATGCACCTGTCCAATTCTTTGATCAGACCCCTGGTGGGAGAATACTGAACAGGTTAGATAAGATGTCTGCAGGGAACAGCAGATAATGATAATATGGATTTTATGTTTCACGATTTATTATGTTTTGTGCAGGTTATCTTCAGATCTTTATACAATTGATGATTCACTTCCATTCATTCTGAACATTCTCCTAGCTAATTTCGTAGGCTTGTTGGGTATCACAATAATTTTGTGTTACGTACAGGTACATTGGTTTTCTTAGTTTTTCATATGTATTATGGAACTCCAAGATTTGCGTTAATGTTCCCCATGATCTATTTTTATATTTCGATTTTCTGTAGGTCTTCTTCTTACTCTTGCTATTACCATTTTGGTATATCTACAGTAGACTTCAGGTATTATTTTTCTTGTTCACACTTTCATATTTAAGCACTCTCCTTGTTTTAGACTGTAAGTTCCTAAAACTATTAGGATTATTTATTATTAAATTGTATGAATTTTCGGAAACTCGCATAATTATGGAGTATCGAAGAAGGGTTTACAAATAAATTATTTCAGTATTTCTTGAGTTTCAAACGTTTAAAACCATAATCACTTCTTTGACTTGGTATAATAGACAATCAACTGATCTATGCAGTGGCTTCAGTTTTTCTACAGGTCAACATCAAGAGAATTACGAAGACTGGACAGTGTTTCTCGTTCTCCAATATACTCATCTTTCACTGAAACACTTGATGGATCATCAACTATTAGGGCGTTTAAATCTGAGGTTAACATATGTCATTTTAAAGTAATGATCATAAATAGAACTTTGTATCATGTTGAAGAACTTTACTGAACAAGGGTACTTAAGATATAACATGCACATCAATAAGATCTGAGGACGAGAAAATAGCTATTTGTTCAAAATTTTACTTCTTGTCATGTCCATTCATAATATGAAAATTTTGTTTATGGAGTGAACCTGAATATTGTAGTTTTCATTGTTTCCAAAAACCACGTTTACCATGCGAAATTTCTTACAAAAAAATATTTGTGCTGTTAAGTGAAGATTTAGATATGGCTGGAAACTAATTGTTTGACCTATATATTATAATAATTACCTTAAAAAAATTAAGAAGAGTACACGCTGTATCTTCCTAAAGAAAGAAATTATAAAGATGACCAAGCAGAATGCTTATCCACCTGTCAACATCTGTTACTGTCAGAGTAAAGGATTGCTAGACATCGATTGGTGCACTTAAACAACTACTTTAAATCTTAGTTATTTTCAAGGTTACTTGGAAATACCCAGCACTGTCAACTGAACTTCCGTCTGAGGTGCTTGTTATTTGTTTGGTTTCTTTAACTGGTTATGGTGCCTTTTGCAATACCTTTGTGTTGGAGATTTTTCACTGACTAGAAATAGGACTACTTAGTGAGTGTAAACTTTACGTTATTCTATAGAGTTGAATTAAGCCTAAATCCATTTTCTTGACTTTCACTGTACTTCTTTAAAGTTTTCTTTTTTTTTCTTTGGTCTCCTACATGCATTAGTTGCTTGTCATATGTACTGAGAAAATTTATTCTAGCAATGTGAGTTGGTGCAACTAATTAATTATAATGCAATGATCATTTTTACCAGGACCTTTTCTTTACCAAATTCACTGAACATATAACCTTGTATCAGAAGACTTCCTACACAGAGATTGTGGCAAGTTTGTGGCTTTCCTTGCGTCTTCAGGTACTATTTATTGACATTTCAAGATGAGAAAAATACAGCAATTCACCTAAAACTTTAAATTTGAATTTGTATTAACTCTGAAGTTTTAGTTGTTGCTAATAATTACTTTCTTCCAGTTGTTAGGTGCATCTATCATCTCCTTCATAGCTGTGATGGCTGTTGCTGGATCTCATGGCAGTCTGCCCATCAACTTTGGTACCCCAGGACTGGTTTGTTTGCTATCCTTTTATTAAATCTCTGATTTGATCAACAAATTTATAGAAAAAATGAACATGGAACTTTTCTTCCACAGGTAGGATTGGCCCTCTCATATGCAGCTCCAATTGTGTCCTTATTGGGGAGTTTTTTATCAAGTTTCACAGAAACAGAAAAGGAAATGGTTTCAGTTGAAAGAACTCTTCAAGTATGAATAAGACTTATTTCCCTTAGTTGAAACATGTTTAGACATATATACGCTGATGCCTAATATCCGTTCAATGTTCTCTAGTACATGGACATTCCTCAAGAAGAACAAACTGGATGTCTATATTTGAATCAAGATTGGCCAAATCAAGGATTTATCGAATTCCAGTGTGTTACTTTGAAATATATACCATCTTTGCCAGCTGCACTCTGCAATCTTAGTTTTAGAATTGCTGGAGGGACACAAGTCAGTGAAGTACTTTTGAATTTGTACTGAAGTTTAACACTCCTTATGTTTAGTACTAATTACGTGACGTGAATTCAGGTTGGAATAATTGGAAGAACAGGTGCTGGAAAGTCCAGTGTGTTAAATGCCCTTTTCCGTCTTACTCCAATATGTACAGGCTCTATCTCAATTGATGGCGTGGATATTAAAAATATTCCTGTCAGAGAACTACGTACACATTTGGCCATTGTTCCTCAGAGTCCATTTTTGTTCGAAGGATCATTAAGGTACTTCATTTGGATTTTTTCACTTAATACTTCTGATGCAAACTCTGATTTAGCTCCTTCTCAATGATAATGTTCTTACATTCTTTTCAAGAAGAAACTGTATTAGCATTTATTCTGACTGCACCTATATTTCATCTCTACATAACACCCTGTATTCTCAATATTCTAGGGATAACCTAGATCCTTTCAAAATGAATGATGACTTAAAAATTTGGAATGCATTGGAAAAGTGTCATGTGAAAGAGGAAGTAGAAGTAGCTGGAGGGCTGGACGTTCTTGTAAAGGAAGGAGGGATGTCATTCTCAGTTGGCCAGCGACAGCTTCTTTGCCTCGCACGTGCACTTTTGAAATCTTCCAAGGTAAGAATGATGATTTAGGGAATCTTTGTCTTTGACGTTTTTTATTGACTATAGTATCTTTTTAAGAAACAACTTTATTATAGTTTGTTGTATACTCAGATCCATTAACGATATGAGTAAATCATAAAAATAGGTGAGTGTAAATTTTACTATACAAACTGGTTTTGTGAAATTGAACAAAATTTAAAATTCATTTTCTAAGATAATATTATAATTTATCCTAGAAAGGTTTGTTAGTTGTATGAATCAACTATATGATTCACTGGGTAAGACCAGAAGTTGTCGATCCACTTAGATATTGCAATTTGGTAATAAATGTAGTTAATGGGAAATTCCCAACATATATTAAAAAAAAAAAGACAAAAACGTTCTAGACATCGATAACAAAATATCACACGCCACTTCCAAATCATACAGAGGTTCCTCTTGCCCTTTTTAGGTTCTCTGTTTGGATGAATGCACAGCCAATGTAGACATTCAAACTGCTTCACTGCTGCAAACCACCATATCCGGTGAATGCAAAGGAATGACAGTTCTCACAATTGCCCACCGGATTTCAACTGTTGTAAATATGGACAACATTCTGATTCTTGACCATGGGAAACTGGTATGCTTTATTTTCTTTAACTTTTCACTTGTCCGAGTTGGAATTAGCTCGAGGTTATTCTTTGTTGACAGCTTGATTTAATTATTGCCAACTGAAATTAAGTGGACCTTTGTGCATTTAGTGGTCAGATGGGAAATGAAATTAATACAGATAATTGGCTCAATTTCGTTTCCCCTTAGCAAATCCCCTCATCCTCTTTCTGAGTATTATTTGACATTTTGACCGAATATTTCAAGATTTTCATGTAATTTGCTGTCATCATTAAAAAAGAATCAGGAAACATGAAATAACATGAGCTTTCCTCTCTCGTCCGCGTAGGCTGAACAGGGTAACCCACAGGTTCTTCTGAAAGACGACAGCTCGATATTTTGTAGTTTTGTTAGAGCTTCAGCAATGTAGCCATGGAAGGGACAGTTTGGATCGTTCTTGGCATCTAATAATCACAATATGGAATTGTGGAGGCCATTTTTTAACATGACACATCAGCAGACTACCCGCAGCACGGATGATTCTCTGCAGTCAGAGTGTTATTAGGCGTTTCCGATCCTTTCCTCATGTTGTTAGCTAACGCTGCCCAAGTTTTGCCTAGATCAATGCAACTGCAAATCATGTTTGACTTTTCCTGTAAGTTAGGGATTTTTTATCCATGTTAGTGTAACTACTTTTAGCTAACAGGTGACACGAGGTGACACGAGAACTTTCAATTGCTAACTTAGATCCCTTTATTTAATAGCTAATACTACCTGCTTCAGTTCCAATTTATAAAAGACAAATAACTAATTTAGCAAGACCAAAAAGTATAGTTAAGTTAGTTATTTTTTACTAATTATAAGAAATTATACTTTCATTGTAAATTTATCCTTACATTAATGTCTCAAAAATACATTTCTTAATAAATCTAGGGTACATAAATAATTTTACTAGGAATTAGTTCGAAAATAGGTTAATGCTTTTTTATACATAAAATTAAACAAATCGTTTTCTTTTTTTGTTATAAATGGGAGCAGATGTGATATTATATATAATATATGACCACATAGCATTGTTTGGACATCATTTAACCATGGCATCTTTTTTTATTTTAATTGTTGGTCATGCGTGTGTAAACGAACTTGAGATTGGTCACTCAATGACTTTTTAAGAAACACATATACTAATAGGTAGATAGGGTGGATATATAAGGATATTTACAACCTAATAATTTAATCCATTTTCACTGACGCCAGAGCTTTTTACCTTAGGGATTAAAGTTTGTTTGAAGTTTCTCTTTAAACACTATTAAAAGAAAAAAATATAAAAAAAAATGAAATCAACTTCTTTAGTTAAAATTAATTTATTTATAAATTAAATATAAGAATTTAAAAAAGTTGCATGGGATGATTTAAAAGAATTAATTAAGATATAAATTAATTTAATTTATGGAGAAACTCTTTTTTTCTAAGAGTATTTTTCGAGCATACTTTTTCACCAATCTTATTATGAATTATTATCTTCGTGATTCAAAAATAGATAAGATAATTTATTTTCAATAGAATGACACTATCTCACTAAATAAAATGGTTACAAATACCATTGAATATAGTTTTAGATTTAGTCTAAGACCTAATCTTATAGGTCATTTATTAAAGTCATTAATTTTATACTATATTGATTTCATGAATGAGCTTTAAAATACTTCATTCTATTGATATGTTCACTCCTAATAAATTATGTTATAAATTATATTATGTAATTTATTAAATTCAATTTTATGTTATTTTAGTCATTAATGAACTGTCATACAAAGATTTTATAGTTACTGGAAAATGAACTTTTCTTCTCCTTTGAGTAGAGGTGGTATTTACATAGAAGAGACTATGGTAGTTCATATTTTATATGGCTTTTGCTTTCTACGCCCCATTATTACTAACTGCACCCCATTGTTAATTGCAAAGACTAAAATTCCCTCTTTCAATGCACCACACACCACCTTATTAAACTTATTATTTTACAAAATATTGTTGTTTTATTAGAACCTACAGTTAAATTTTATGATGTAGTTATTTTTGTGTGTACTTTTACTGTTAGAATGTTATTCTCAATTTAGTAATATTATTTTAGCTTAAATGTACTTTTAGTTATTGTAAACTCATTTCTCCCTTGTGGAGGAGTCTTCAATCTTCACTTACGGTGTCGTTTGGATCTACGACATCGCTTCAACCTTTTTAACTACCTCATCACCCTTAACTTCGTTTTTTTGCTCTGTTCTCGATTATTCCGACTCCAACTATAACTCTCGTCGTCGACTTAGAGATGGCAGTTCCAGCGCCACTCCAACGCTTCGGAACGGGTTAGCCTCTTATCGCTTCCTTTATTATTTTTTCCAAATCTTATGCGATAAGAGTTTTGAGAAGATTACCTACCTCTCCATTGATTGAAGCCTGTGTGTATAATCTTCGTTTTCTTCTAATTCAACTCAAGAATTATGAATCTGCTTACTAGCTAATCTTCTTCTCGTTAATGTATATTATGAATGTGCTTTTCGCACAATCATCATGTAAAAAATGCGTGACTCTAAATTCTTGTCAGAATGTTCCTGGTGATGTTAATCGCCTAGGGCATAAAATTGATCAACCGTATCTACGGTGGACAACCTTGCAGAATTGATGAAATGCAGAATTAGACCAAACGCAGATTTGCATGTAGTGTAGGAGCCTCCTTTAGGAATAAAGTCGTTGCTTGTAGCAAGTTAATGGGCATAGATTTTATTAGAAAGTAACTAATTCAAACCTTTATTGTTTCCGTTAGTGTCCCTTGAAGAATTTGTATTATTTTGCTGACACTTTTCTTGCTTTAAATAATTTGTAATTTATTTAACTTTTCAGTATTCTTTAGTCTCATGCTTTTGAAGGAAATGAACTAAGCGAAAGTAATAACATCTAACAAATATTTTTGAGATACAATATCTTTTTTTACTTCATTTTCTCAATAAATTATTAGTAATTTTTCTAAAATCAATATTTTCTGTACGTGAAAAATATATATTATTAAGATTACTTTTTCTCTATCATTTACATGTAGTCTTTAGTAACTTAATCGTGGAAACATTTTTACAAGACCCAATCCAATTCAAAAATATCTCAAAAAATAATCTGAATAGTCCAAATCGATCTCAAATTAGTTCAATCTCAAAAATCATATTACATAAGAACTGATAATATTAAAATCAGTATTCTATTAATTACTATATTCTAATAATATTAGTAATTTAAGATGAGTTTCAAATACAAATAATAATTACTGGTATCATTAAAGGCTTGGTTAGGCGACAGGGACGTGAATGCGTTTTCTTAGTTTGATTTATTGAGGGATTATGATATGACAGGCCGGTGGAGTTAGTGTGCACACACTCACTTGGTGGACCTAACACCCCGTGTGTCATGCTAAGTTGCGCACAAAGTCACAATGCCCATCATTTTTTATATTTTCTAATAATCTACACAACCACCACCGGAAAAAAAAAAAAAACCCATTAATTAACAATTCTTTAATTAATATTTTCAAATACACATTCAAGTTTCGGCCTCCACCATTTAATTATTAACTTCCCATATTAATTACTTTCTTCACCTTTATAAGACTTTTCACTTTCATAATCTTTAAAATTTAAATTCTTTGGTATAGATAATAGTAGATATACACTTCTATTAACCACTTTTAACCATTTTCTTCACCTTCACCAACTGTCCCCTCTCTCACTCCTCATTTATTTATTATGCCCATAGAGAAGAAAAGTGAACACAACACAACAAAACAGAAAATAGTTAAAGAGAAGAAATTGAAGTGCTTAAATTGAGAATTGCTTACTCTCACTGCCATGGCTGGTCTTCAAAGATCTGCAGTCTCCTTCAGGAGGCAAGGTTCTTCTGGCTTTGTTTGGGACGATAGGTTCTTATCAGAGGAATTGAATAAAGTCAATAACGAAGACCAAAACACCAACAACAACGTTAATCACAACGCCGATGAGATTAAAGACCTTCAACTTCAACCGGCGCCGCCCCTCCAGAGAACCCGCTCCAACGGCGGAGCTCGCGCCTACCGCACCGGAAAAGTCTCGCCGGCGATCGAGCCTCCGTCTCCCAGACTCTCTGCATGCGGCTTCTGCGCCGCGTTCGGAAAAACACCGCCGCGGGACCACAACAAGCCGCCACGGACTAAACCCGCCAAGCATCGGCCGAGGTAGACGAAGGAGGCGCTGGGTGGTTTCAGGTGACGGAGAGAGAATATTCCGGCCAGGTTTCTACTCTTTTGGTTTTATGATGTAATGTTTTTACTTTTAGGTTGGTAGGGTAGGGCCGGTTGAGTTGAATTCATGTTAAATTAAGAACATAATCATGAGTCTCTTCTCTATTACTTCTCTTTTCTTAATATCTCTCTACAATATTCAACCATCTTTTCAAATTTTTTATTTTTTTTTGTTTTTTTTTTTTACCATTTTTGCATTAATCTTTGTTGTGGAAAAGGTGTATTCACTATAATTAGGTTTATCTTATACAGAGCAAACCTCAAAAACTGGATATTTTACATGATAGCAAACTGCAAAATAATGTTTTCTTGTGTGAATTTTATTTCTATGCATCATATGTGATTATTTATAAACTACATTTTTTGTCTTGTTTATTTTCCCCAATTCCCAAAAAAATAAAAAAGGATGGAACAAATACGAGAAATATATAGATTTAATATATATAAACTATTGATAATCATGAATTGACAAATCATTACAATACTTTAACTTTTAACCGGTTGTTATCCTGTTCTATTTTTTTCTAGTGAAGTAATGATATGTAATTGAGTAAATGTACGAAGAATTTTTGTGTTGATATTAATCTAAAATAATGTTTTATAGATTGAATAACTTTACCAACAGGCATACGAAGTTTGCTAAGAATTTTAAACAAGGGAATTGAGTTCTGCATAACTCAATTTTCCTGGAAACTAATTCTATCTATCCTTATATTATAGATACAAGGAGTTGAGTTTTTAATAGCATAAATTATAAAATGATATGTCATTTTAGAATGAGGTTAAAATAATGCGTAGTTTTGGCCTAACTTATTTTAGTTAAATAATTGCGTATGCTGATTATTTTTTTAGAGAGTTTTAAGAAAATAATCATTCTCCCAAAACTAATTGCAACCAAACATTAGTCATGTTATTCTCACTTTAATTTTTATTTATTTTTCTTTAGTTAATTGTTATTTAATTGGGAAATTTTTCATTATTAATATTTATCTAACATAAAAATGTAAGTTATTTCATTCTATCCCCTTTTTTTGGCGTATTATGCGTGAAGAGGTGTCCACTAAAAGTGGAAAGTATGAGCTAGACACTCATTTATTATCTATGCATTAGTTTTTGGTGTCTCTTTGGAGACATACCAAACAAAACACAACACTTGCTTGGATATGATATGAAGCCCAAATTTTATGGTCGACAATCACTCAACCTTCTACACCCGTGGAGAGTGGGTCATCATCTCAAACCTCACCTTCCAACACTATGCTCTTCTCACATCTCAACCAACATACTTAAAATCGAGAGTATAAAGATTATTGTACTATACTATTGGATGAAATATAAGCTTTTTCGAAAGTAAAGTTCAATGATTTTAGTCTTCAAAATAACTATATTTCATAGATCTGATGATTTTAGATATTATTTATGGTTCCTGGGACAAAGTAAGATTGGTAACATCTTGGAATAAAATCGCAAAAATATGTCCATTATGATTTTTTTTATATAGATCTATTGTACCAAATAACTGTTCGCCTTCTTAATAAATAAATTCAACCCAAATAAAATTTAATCTTAATTATAATTAATATAATTATCTTGATATATGTGTTATCAGTTCTCATACCACCAAGTAAAATCAAATTAATATAATATATTCATCTTATATTTTCAATCTTATTGACAACTGTTGACTTTCTCAGAAGATTAATTTTTTTTGCACTATTTACTTTCTTTTTCTAGATAAATGAATTTCAATTAAAATAAAACTCAACACTCTATATATATAAAAGAAAAATCTACAATCCGTTATATCATTTTATGAATATATGAACTCTTAACTATCCTATTCATAATTTTAATTTTAAGTACCCTAATCTCAACTGAGTAACATATTTTAAAAAACAAAATAAAAATAATAATAATAATAATAATAATAATAATAATTAATATTACATCAATATACTTATAAATGTATAAGAATATTAATTGCTACTTTTCTTATCAATGACTGACTTGAAAAAAAAATGTCGGTTAATTAACTTATTTTAAGTTCAGATTATATTATATATGATGATTTCTGTGAAAACAAAAATAATGGCTACAAATGAGAGTAATTAAAAATAATTCATATTCTCAGAGTGCTTCAGTTGAAGTTATTGTTCACAAAGGCCAAACCATAGTCCTTGTGTCTGTTATTAGTTCTGGTATATATCAGATGAGAAGACAAATGCAATACAACAATTGAAGCAAGCACACCGACATGGCTGTTATAAGTTGTTAAGCTAAGGGAAAGTAGAATCATCGCTTTGCAAAATTCTAAAACTGAGGAAAGTGAAATGAGAATGTCTTATAATGGATAGAAGAGAAAAATATCTTTCTTAGTTAGATTTCTGATTTTCTATCCTCGTAGCTACCTTAAAGAGTAGAGAATTTTGGACTTTCCAATTTCTAAAATCCACGTGATAAAGAAAGGAAATTGGATTGGAGTCTACAATAGATTGAACTAGTCCAACAATAAAATAATTGGGATTTAATGCTTTTTGTTTACGTTTACTAATTATTTATATAATATATGTGGTTTTATTATCAATATAGTTTCCCAACTAAGTTGGAAATTCAGGCGTAATTTCTTTGGTAATTTATCAAAATACATAAATTTTGAAAAAATTATCATATAAGTAAATTCTACTTGAAATCACAATTTTTTTTTCAACCCAACAGAAATTATGTTTTCTAGTACGATTTTAATTTTTTTTTTACTGATACACGCCTTCGGTTAAAAAAAGTGAAATTGTGTTTCTTCAATTACAGTTAGTTTATTAATTACACAAACTAATTTAATTACAATTAGTTTATTAATTCTTAGACTTCAAGGAATTTACTCGAAGGCTTCTTCACTAAAAGAAGAAAAGTTGCGTTAAGAATATTCAAATTCGTATTATGAAAATTCCTATGTATGGCTGTTAGTCCGAGATTATGTAAATAAAAAAAAAATATAATTTCTACCTTATTTTTTTTATAATAATCGCCATGAAAAATATTTGATGCAAAAGAGTTACCAATTTAACAACCCTGGCCAAAGCAAGAAAAAAAGACATAACACGAAATTCTCTATCATTTGGATCCAGTTATTCGAGTACAAGAGAAGGAAATTTCGGCTATTGCAAGTATTAGATTAACATGACACAAATTCTATGCTTAAATAATTCAATTTTGCACCATTAATCTAACATTTATTTTTGACAAAAGTTTAATTGCATGGACATGTAAAAACCAAATAGGTTCGTCATGGTTTGATGAACACAAACATGGCCACTGACGTTGTAATAACAGTGTTCTGTGTCTTTAAATGGTGTTTCTGTTATGTGTTACTCTTTGACTAGTTGTTCCTACTGAACAAGCAACATAAGATTCTCTCACCAAACCTGTGATGTTCCGAATCTGACAGAAAATGAAGAACCTCAGATACTGTTTCAGTTGGGCATTTATCATTATCTTCATTCATGTAAATGTACTTGTCACTCCATATCTCTCTCGTGCAGAAGGGTTTGATTCTGTGATCCAGCAGCACCCACGTTCCAGGTGGAGAAGAAGCAGAACTAGATCCAAATGGGTTCTTTATGTGGATGATTATGGTGCAAAAGGGGATGGCTTTCACAATGACACCGAGGTAATTGCTTCCTTCTGTTTTATAACTTCTGAGTTTCCTTTAACCTCGTTGACTGAGAGTTTCGAATACCATAATGCTGCTTTTTTTTTATTAGCAATCATAAGACTGTAATTGTTAGGTATTGGGAGTTTAGGTCTCACGTCGATTAAAATAAAATTGAGAAAGTTGGGGAAAATTGGGACCATATGAAAAAGAGGACCCACATAATCAATATAAAGTTTTGAATTGAAGGTAGAATGCATTTTCTGTGTGGATCTGAGTAATGTTCCATTGTTTAAGTTTAGGATTTCTCGATTCCCAACACTAACTTTTGCAACACGAAAATCAGTTACATATTGTGAACCGAATTGCTTAATAATCCACAGAAAAGGATGTTCATTTAGAGTGTGAATCAGGGAAGAGGGTAATTTGAATGATTCTTCTGCTTAAAACTGAAATATTCAGATTCAAGTCATGCAAAATGCTTAGGAATAGTAAAAAATGCAGCCCAGTTATCTTAGATTTCATAATAGCCATGAAATGTATGATAATTTGTCTGAAAGGGCTTGGTAGGATTAGGAATCTCCCCTACAAGAACTGCAAGAACAGTAACAGCTACCATGACTTTGTTTGTTTATTTATATTTTCAGGCCTTCCTGGGGGCTTGGGGAATCGCTTGTTCTCTCGCTGGATTTATAAATCTTGTTTTTCCATTTGGGAAAACTTTTCTTGTCTATCCAGTTGACATTGGTGGGCCTTGTCGATCTAAGATTACTTTGACGGTAAGTTTACAAAATCAAATCTCCATGTCGATGTAAATTCTCTTAATTATTTTGTGAGTCTAAGTGGTACATTAAATAAAAATAAGAAAATTGAATATTTTGTGAGTGTAAGTTGTACATTAAATAAAAATAATAAAATTGAATAATATATAAAAAAAAAGATCTACGAAGCTAATGTCTAAAGGCTTTAGGATGAACGTTGAATCTGACCCAAGTCTCATTGTATTTGAGATCTCTTCAGTGTTTTTCTCAACAAATTTTTGTCTTTGCACACTTTTAATTTTCAAATGTGTTATAGATATCAGGTACAATAGTTGCACCGCAAGATCCTGCGGCGTGGCTTGGTTTAAATCAGCGGAAATGGCTTTACTTCCATGGGGTGAATCACCTCACTGTTGATGGTGGAGGGACTATCAATGGAAGGGGAGAGGAATGGTGGGCCAGATCTTGCAAGAAAAACTCCACAAATGTATTGCTTCCTGGAAAGCTTAAATTACTATTTTCTTCAAGTTTAATCAACTGTGTAACTAAAGTGGCTTCAAAATGTGCTTTCGCAGCCATGTCATCCTGCTCCAACGGTTAGTGGCGCTTCAAATATGGAGCAAACCAGATCGCTTCAAATATTTGTTATGTGTTTTATTGGCTGAATATGAAACAGCATTTACACTGCAGGCTCTGACTTTTCATAGATGCAAGGATCTAAAAATCAGAAATCTTATGCTGATAAATAGCCAACAAATGCACTTGTCATTCAATAACTGTATGAGGGTTGTTGCATCCCATCTCAAAGTATTAGCGCCTGCTTTCAGCCCTAATACTGATGGAATCCATATTAGTTCAACAAAGGGAGTTGAGGTCAGGGATAGTGTAATTAGAACAGGTATTGCTGTACAGTTATTTTTTTAACCAATAATCATTTTAGGCTTGAATGATATTATGGTTTCAACGGTGGTTTAAATATGTTATTTACCTCAAATAGCAATTGTCATGTAATTATTAAATAATTAGCCATGTTACAGAACACACTCATATACCTCATGTTAATGAAAATGAGTAAGCAGAATGAAAGTTTAAATGGTTTTGAAACCCTATGGTAACAGAGAAATGAAAGAATAAAGTAAATATCTGGTAAGTTTTTTGTTGTCAATGTCACGGATTGTGAAGATGTCTGAATTTTTTTTCTTCATTGGGCTAAAAGCTGTCTGAAGTTAATGGTTTGCATGTAAATACTTGTTATTTTCAGGATGTACAGCCAGAATAAACTTTGGTATTCAAATCATATACCAAAAGAAAAGTAATTCAGTCCATTATTTTCAATTTCAGGTGATGACTGCATTTCAATAGTCAGAAATTCTTCACGGGTCTGGATCAGAAACATCTCTTGTGGTCCTGGCCACGGCATAAGGTGAAAGTAACTTTCACTGTTCAATTCTCAAGACATTAAGTGGTATAATTGTTTTAACGGATCCTGGAACCTAATTTTTCAGCATCGGTAGCCTGGGAAAATCAAAGAAATGGGAGACAGTGCAAAATGTAATTGTGGATGGAGCTTATCTTTACAACACAGATAATGGGGTGAGGATCAAAACTTGGCAGGTGAGTTTCTTAACCACTGTAGCACTTTCTTTTTTATATTCACCCCGCAATGTACACATTGATTAACTAACTTCCCTCAAATTTTGGTTAGGGTGGTACTGGTTTTGCCTCCAAGATCACATTCCAGAATATATTGATGGAAAATGTGTCTAATCCAATAATAATAGATCAATATTACTGTGATTCGCGACATCCATGTGATAACCAGGTATAGAATATTTGGATGTTTTTTCAGTCTGTAAAATTTTCCTTTATGTGGAGTGATGCATTATGGTTGTTTGGGGAAATTTTTGAGGAACTGTCTCCATAACTTAGAGAAGAATTATTATTTGGAGAATATACTTCGCATTAAGGAGGACAAATCATTTAGTCCTTGTTTTTTCTTTCAAAATTTATTCCAAACAACCGAGGGACTTAGCTTCTAGAATTGATAGAAAAGTTCAAATTTGTAGTAACCTATACTGAAGCTCAAATATGCTGCAAGAATATAATTTCCTGTATCAAAATGCAGACTTCTGCTGTCAGAGTGGAGAATATATCCTTCATGGATATACAAGGAACTTCAGCCACCGAAGAAGCAATTAAATTTGTGTGCAGTGACGTTTCTCCATGTGAAGGACTACATCTTGAAAATATTTATCTTGTATCATGCTTCGGAGGAAATACTAGATCTTTATGCTGGCAAGCTCACGGTTCTGCTCGGGGTTTCTTGTATCCTCCTACTTGTTTCTCAATCAGTGATGATTTTATTAGACAAAATGTCTTGGTAGAGCCAAACCCTTCTATTCATTCCGTTTGAATTTAAGGTATTTCTGTATAGAATAAAATGAGTACGCGAGTTCCTCAGTAATTAGTTTGTACTCTGGTGTTTAAGGGGAAGGTATATATGGTGGTCACTTGTGATCCATTTTGAAGGTTTTGACGTCTAGATTTGAATTGTACATCTCATGTTTTTCAAACAATTTTTACACATCAAGATATTTGCAAAACATGTTACTGGTTAGTCACGTTTTCAAAATGTCAAGCTCAACTATGAACATGATTTTAGAACTTGTTTTTTTAACTTTTCAAGGGGCTTCTTTTGCATAGTAGCTCAAGAAGTATGTCTAGTTTTTCACTCAACAAACATAGCGCAAATCCAACAAATACGAAGAAAGATATCATAAAATCAGTGAATTATGTTCGGACGAAATCATCATTGGTAGCAAGCATATCGTATACCACTTTACATATTTCGAACTCAGTATTCACATTTCAAAAGTGGTTCATAAAATTTAAAATCACAGAAAAAAGAATAGGCAAAAATATTATATTATTGAAGAAATGATTTAGTTTAATTATTTTGTAAACCATTGTCTCGTCTTCGTTTTTTAAGTCTTGTGTAATCTCTGAGCATCAAAACTATGCTCAATGATAAGGCAAAAGCAAATACACAGAAAGAAAACTGTTAAATTCCATTTGCATGATGCTTTTTAATTGACAAACTTTTGTACCATTTTCATACAGTAGAAGATGAATTAATGGTAAAGAGACACCACTTGAATGGACTAATAATAAACATACAACTTTGTATCTCAAAAGAAAAACAAAAACACCTAACGTATTTATGGTACATACCCAGGATTCGTTGTATAAACAGTGTAAAAAGCTAGGCATAATCAAATATCAAGAGTATTGAAACTTGTATGAAGTGAACTTATCAGACAAAAATGCAGAATTCAATTATAATTATTACAACATGATAACACTGAAAAGTGAGTGAAATTTAGTTACTCCCAAACTCTAAATATTTCTAACTTAATCATCTGGACTACATGCTAAGATCTACAAGTGAGGACTTTTCACTAACATGAACAAGAAATTTGTGAAGAAGCTGTTTCAAAACTTCAAGTTCTAAAAGGCAATTGCGTTACCGAGGGCCAAGTTTGGGGCACCCATGGGCAAGAGGTTTACGACTGTTTTCTGGATCTCTGAAAGTTCTAGGTACCATCTTATCAACATACAGTGTTCCATCCACGTGATCACACTCATGTTGTAAAATCCGAGCCTGCCAACCAGAAGCATTTATTTTGATGGGTTCCCCGTAACGATCAAAACCTTCGACCTCAACATCAAGGTATCGCTCTACCACAGCGAAACCATAAACACTGCAAAATGTCATTATAGATGAAGATGTTAAAGTTATCCGGCGGATATATGTACTTGATAAATTATTATCACATAAAACACAACTATAAAGCGATCCAGAATTATTATATGTTAAATTATGACAACAGCATTGAATGGCTTTAGCTCAACAATAACTAATCAACAAATTCAATTGGATCCAATCAGGTTGGAGGACAATCTCACTAAAAACGTGGCATATTTACAAGAGAGCGGGATAATATTGTTAAGAGATCCCACTGTTCTGTTGCACATGCCCTTTTGAAACTGCCTTTCAACCTCCACAAAATCTATTGAATATCGAAAGTCACATTTAATAAAAAGGGAAAAGAACATACAGATAAGATACAGTTCACACCAGATGTTAAAATTAAGACAAACATGGCTGAAACTTAAGCCCAAGCTACAACAGAATATGGAGGTCACAGCTTCTTGTGATCTCAATGTTTAGAAATCATCTAAGCAATCATCTTATAGCTAATTTATAAATATTAGCAAAGCTTTTTACGTACCGGATACATGCACCAACTGAAATCTCATCATTTGGCAAGCAAATAAGAAATTTGCTAGATTTTGGCCCTTAGCTGGAATAACAACTTCAATCACATTAACTGTGAACCATTTTTAAAATGGAAGAATATATATACATCTGGTATATGTATAGAAAATCTTCAGATAATATGGTATCATACTAGTAATCCCCTTAACAAGTGCATCTTTTTTAGTTGTTCCATAATGTCTTCTCTGTTATGCTAAAGTCATTGAGAAAATTAAAAGCAAGATGCGGGTCTCGGGAAATTTCAAGCCATAACTCAGGAAATGACCGACTGCGTCAAGAGTCCAGCCAGACACTTAAATATTCAGTTAAGAATACAGCACGCTCTCTATCATTGATTAAAGATTGTTGCAAAAATATAAAATCATGATTGAAACTCATTTAAATATGAAGAAAGAATTTCAAAATCAGTAATGTCAAACAAATTTTCAATCAATAACAAAAGAGTGAGTTCAAACAAGTGTATAACAAAGTATGTTACCAGGATTTCTCAATGTAGAATTCCTAAAAGTAAAAACACAAATGCATCTGCCACTGAATTGTGGAAAAGCAAGTAATGTATGATAAGAGGAAAAGAAAAGGTGAAAGGATTGTTAACAATGTATAGGCACACCTCAAGCATCCTTCAAAAAAGAGTGCAGTCCTGTTGCTCTTCTTCTTGAGCTTAGGATTCAAGATCAGCTACTTCAAATCAAGAAAACCGAATGAATTTGCATATTACTATGTGAAAGGGCAAAAGTGTGAAATTGAATTGAATAATTTTCTCTTGTTTGCATTGCATAACATTGGAAATGGATACAAACTATTAAAAATTAAATTTTAAACCTAACTCAATTTCACAACTTCAAAATGAGGATTGTCGTCACTTATTTACTATTAATTATCTTATTTCTAGTTGATATACGATATCCAAAACAAAAATATATAGACATACCAAAAGATCAAAAGGTCTTCTATCGTGTTCTTTGAGCGCTTTCTCATCCATACAATGCATATATTCTTCTTTCTCTTCCAAAACAATTATCTATACACAAAAACACATAAAAGAAATCATATATTTTCGATGCGATTGCATAGGTAAGTGTTATCGATCCAGAAAATGGTAAGGCGCATTAGATAAGAAAGAAACCCTAAGCGGAATTCCAATCTGTGGAGCAGCGAGACCAACACCAGTTGCCTTTCGCATGACGCGGATCATGTCGTCGATGATATTCTGTATTCTCTCTGATTTCATCTCTGACGCTTCAACTTCTTTGGCTCGCTCGTGCAGAACCGGTTCTCCGGCTTTCACAATTTTCGGTAAATTCCTAAACCATCCCGAACGTGAGCTCATCCTCTTCCCTGCTATTCCGCTCGTGCTCGAGGTGGTGGTGGTAGTGGTAGTGCTGCTGCGGCAAAGCCAGCCGTTCATTACGACGGCGTTTCGAAAGAGGTACGCCGCCACCGGAACCGCGCGCAGCCGCAACGCCACCAGCTGCACCGCTTCCATGCTCTCTTCTTTCACCGACTCCATAACCAAATTAATTTCATTTTATTTTATTTTCTATTTCGGAAAAAAATATGGTAAGAAACAGAGATTTACCATTTTTTTCTCTCATATATATATATATATTGAAAATTTATTTAGTCAAATATATTTAACTTAATAAATTTAGCTAAATAAATGAGGTTAAAATTTATTTAGTCAAATAATTCTCTTTATTATTTTTATGTATTCAGAACTTTATATGTTTTATTTCCAATGTCATCTCAGTTCTTTTCTTCTGTCATTTCCTTTGACTACGAAGGAAAGTATGAACTAAAAGAGGTTTTATTACTTTCTTCCGACTAAGTAAAAACCAAATCAAATACATGTTAATTAGTATGTCCTTTAAAATGATTAGTTTTATTAATGATTATTTTAAAATCCATATTCAAATAAACTGATATTACTTCACTATATAAACCTTTGTTACTATATTTTCGATTCAGCTAAGAAATAAATACACCTCTAAACCCTAAAAATAACTCCATCTCTGAAGTATGAATTTTCAAATAAATGTATCCTTCTGCGAGTATTACTTCTCTTCATGGAATTGTATGATCAGAGGAAAAAATAAAAAATAAACAGATGCTTTAGAATCTTGAACAGTGTACGAAATTTTATATTGTCACGTAATTACATGTTAGCATGTCCATTAAATTTATTAGTTTTATTAATAATTATTTTGAAAGCCATATTTAGAAGATTTTATATTACTTCACTATATAAACCTTTGCATGCATGAACAAAATAATGATGATAATGTTGAAAGATACTAAAAATTGAATATGCACTTTAACTTTCTTTTACGAGCACCTTAGCACTTTCCTTGTACATATCACATTTATCTCATGTTTACAATGTAATCAAGCACTTTAAATAATGCTGTGTTGTGTCACCTCAGCATCTCCTTTTTAGCAAGTTTCTAAATTCTTGCTCTTGAATTCTTAATTCTACAAAATCTTTAATTTATTATTTGACTTTGAAAACATCCTTTTCTTGCATCACATCAATGGAAAAAAAATTAAAGCAAAGATTATGTAAATATAGAACTAAACGACTCAACAGTTTGTAAATCAGAAACTAAAACGAGCTATAACTATAATCAAATGTTAATTACATAGTCTTTTATCTTTCAAATTAAATGTTACCAAATTGTTGACAATGAAAGATGAAGTGTGACAACCCAAAAGTAACTTTATACTATTGGCCAATGAAACTAACACATACATCTTAATTTTCGGTTTGAGTATGGTAATAAAAACAATCAATTTGAGATTATCTCTCTTGCATTAATAAACAACCTAAACCACTTTAAATTAAGCTGTTAATTAGTCCCACACAAAAGATAATGACTATTAAATTTACAATATGATAATTGTATCTACTTTAGCATTTTTGTTGTGCTTCACATTTGTGTCTTCAAGAATATGTGCCATAAGGTGGATAATATAGTACACATGCTAATGTCCAAATTAGTGGTTTTTTCCATAGAAGCACGTGTAGGTGCTGCAAATGCAAAAGGGTTTATCTACCCATTTGGCATTTTGTGAGAGAAATAGCAATTCCCCATGCCTCTTAATCAATGCCACGCATGGGAATCACATGCCATCTTCATATTTAATGTCCATACAATGCACCCATCTAATCTATGGTTTAGAGAGGTCGGCAAAGATGCTCACTAATGTATGTTCCCCATCATTACTCTTAAACAATTTTAAGCAAAGTCATTATCCATATATAACTTTAAAATACATTAATTTTGATATACTTAATTTTTTTCAGTTAGAATTAAGCTTGGTGTAATTTGTCAAACATGGCGTCTTGGTAGACACTATTGGACATAGTACCATGTCTTGAGGCGCAAGATGAAATTCAACGGTGCGCTGCACATGCCACATCCGGGGTCGGATGGACAATAATTTGCTTTTCTTTTTTACTAAAGTTTTAATATTTATTATTATTATTATAATTTTACATAGATTATAAATAAAATATTTAAATAAAATATTTTATATTATACCTTAATTTTATAAGATTAAGTTAGGTCTGAAATTTATTAATATCACAATTTATTTTAATAAATTTATCGAGTCATTAGTTATCTAATTATTAATAAACTTTCAATAATATATAAATAGTGTAAATTTTATCTTAAAAATTTGTTTTATAAAATTAAGTTAAATTTAAAATTCAATACCTATGTTAAGCTTAAAGTTATTTAGAATTTATTTTGTTCAAACTTTTACTCTCTTTTATCAAGTCATCTATTAAATAGATAGTCTCCTATATTAATTAGAGAGTTTTCATGTACAAATGTTAAAAATCCTACTTAAACTAGATATAATATCTTAGAATAATTTATGAAATGAATGTTATTTTATAAATAATTTTGTAAAATTAAATTAGAATTAAAATTCATTTATTAATAACTAAATAAAGGAAAATATTTATTAAATGAATGGATATAAATTAATTTACGAGAGGAAACGTTTATTGAAAGAATTGACAGAAATTAATTAATTAATTAATTATTATTATTATTATTATTCTTGGAGTTGACGTCGTGTGGCTTTACTACGCTTAGCATATGGAGGCAGCTAGATATTCTCTCTCCTACGTACCTTTTTTGCTTCTCACATTCCATTAACTTTGGTTTCAAGGTAAAACCAATGTGAAAATGTTACGAAATAAAGGTATCAATTAAAAAGTGGAAACCGCATATTCCCTTCTATAAATATGCTGCTCCTCCTGAAGCACCATTGCATTGCAGAACAACAAAAACAAAAACGCAAAGTTTGTTTGAACAGAGAGAGTGTGAATTCGGAGATGGAAGGAAGAACGAGAAAGAAGCAGATATCAGAAGAGGGAGAGAGCAGCAAGTGGAGATCAGAAAAGAAGATGACAGAAGGGAGTGAGAGAACAAAGAAGGGCGTTGAAGACATCAATGCTAGTGCTGATGCCTTCATCAAGAACTTCAGGAACCAACTCCTCATTCAGAGGCTCCAATCCATTGAGAATTACGAGCAAATGCTTAAGAGGGGTCTCTGAATCTGATCATATCCTTATATTTTCGTTATATAAGATACTATAAATATATGTATCATTTTCCCTGTCTTCTTTTGTTGTTTCTTTGTTGGAGAACTCTGCATATATGGTATAGAGAAATAAAAGAAGCAGAATAATGTATACAGTGCCTCTCAGTATTAACCAATGTATGATTCATTTCGCAGTTATGAGTGAAGACATATTTTTTTTTATACTTTGCTTTTCTGTGTGTATATATGTTCCTTTTCTTTGGTAATGGTTCTATATTCATATCTCAGGACATAAATATCATTGATCTGTTAGTTCTATGAAATCATGTTTAGCTTCTTTTGTGATGGGATTCCACATGGTTTTTTTGTATGTAAAACACTAATTTTCTCTGCTCTAATTTCTTAGTTTTTACACTGTAACTGTATGATTCAAAGGTTATAAAGTGAAATTTTATATAATACTAATATAAAAAGTTGTACATTACCAACTAATTAAAAATCACTATAAATATTATTTTTAAATTATAAAATTAAGTCAACAAAGTTACCTGACAAAATTTGTTACCTAAAAATTAAATTTTGATTTATATGTCCAACAAGTTCTGTACAACCATTCACATCCACACACACTATATGTAAATATTAACTAGACCACAGGCCCAAGAAAAAAACATGACATGTTTACATGGAGGCAGGAATTTCCTACATGCTAGAAAACTGTGACTTGAATTATATAATATTAGTAAAATGATGTCAAATTTTAATAATGACAAAATAAGGCCTATTCTCAGCGTTTCTTATTTTGTTATTCGTCTCTGTTTTATTTGTTGTAATATTTTTTTGTTATTAAAGCTTTTTATTATTACATTTCGTTATATTATTTTTGTCTCCAGTGCTTCACTCTTTCAAGTCCTTCAAACTGTATTTTCTGCAACTCAATCTATTATAAAAATTATTTTTTATAATTATTAAAAGATTAAAAAAATATATTTTAGATTGTATAATTTAAAATATAAAAAATATATTTAAATGGTATAATTTAGAATAAAAAACTATATTTAGATTATACAATAAAAATATATTTTCAATATTTTGGCAAAATATGAGAGTGCACGAGGAAGTCATGCGTCTTTTCAGAGTACATTAAAAAATACGAATTCTTCCTCCACCTCAATACCCCGTCCTGGACCTCCATAGTTTAACAGAAAATACAAATATATCTTTAAATAATAAATGATAAAAGATCAAAATACTTTCTATCCCTATTTACCTTCTTAATTACTCTTATCCATTTTATTCGTTTTATTCTCTCTTTGCGTGTATCTGATTCACTGCTTTACTGTAGCATTTAGTTCAGTTATTGTATCTGTTTTTCACCTTTACCGTCAACAAAAGTGATCTGTGCGTGTGGGTGAGAGTCTGCAACATTCGCATATTTGTTTCAATCTAAATTAAAGCTTTAAACAAGTGAAAAGTAAAAAAATAAAATTATGTTTATTAGCAATTTGTGAGTGGTATGTTACGATCGACGGTGAATCTACATCGGAGAAGATAAACTTCATATGAACCGAATGCTCCGCGTCCGGTTTACATTTTGGAAAAAAACCAAAATGTAAACCAGATGGGGTGCCATTCCTTTTACATTTTCATTTGGAAATGTTAATCAGATGGTACCTCATCCGGTTTATATTTTGAAAAAAAATTGTAAACCGGATGAAGGACATCCGGTTCAGTAATTTTTGTTTTAAAAAACCATAAGGTCATTTTAGTCATTTTTACAAAGACAAATTTGACATTTTAAAAACTTATGGAGGTGCAGGATGAGAGTATTAGAATGCAGAAAGAATACGCCATGAAAAAACTGTCTTAGATGAAACCCACGCCACCAAAAACTTTAGATAAGCCCAAAACCATTTATGGGTTTTAAAGTATTTTAAAAAACTAAAAATAATTTAATTAAAATATATTTGTATAATATTTATTGAATTAGAACTTATAATATGCGACAAAAAAATCAAAATTAATGAATATGTCTTTCTAAACAAAAAAGGATACAAAAAATAAAACATAAATAACGATGAATTATTGTTAATTTTTGTAGTAATTACTTACAACTTTATATATCTATACAAGTACTTAATTGGTTGATAATATAATTTCTTTAGTATGAAGGTATCTCAATTTAGAATTTTTTTATCCTTTGATTTCCCTTCACCCCTTTTATCATAAAAAGAAAAAAAGATATATTATTTAACAAATTAACATACAAAATTATAACAATTAATATATAATAATTATATTATTTGATAATAAGAAAAACAACTAAGTTAGCAATTTATTGAACTTCTTTTTTTTTTCAATTTTTTCTGCATTTACTGTTTTTGTTTTATTTTATTTTCTTAAAATAAGGGTTTACTATTTCACCTTTTTATAATCCGACGTTTACAGTAAAAAAATTTCTTTTGTTATAAAACTCTTTTGTTTCTTTTGTTTAAGCCTACATTTGGTACACTAAAAGTAATAGAAGAAAGAACAACACAGAATAAAAATGCATAACTTTTTTCGTTCTTCTTTTTTGGTGACGTGAGATAAGAAAAAAGTTTCAAATGATATCCTCCAATTGGTAGTAATCTATTCAAAATGGGCAAAAGTTTTTTATGTTATACTATACATATTTATTTTCTTCTCTCCCTCCTCATTTCTTACTAAATTATGTAAAAAAAAATTCATTTTATTTTTTAAGTCAAACATACTCCAAATGCTGATTTTGACGTCTAAAATTATTATTATCGTAAAATACTTAAGGAAAGAACTCCCCATTTTAGAGACAAAAATAAAAACTGAAAATAATTGCAAAGAAGAATGTATATATTATTGAATAAATTCAACTACATTCAACAATAATAAACCAAAAGATGGGATGCATTTGACCCATTCAAATGCTCGAAATTAAGAATAACTATATTTATTATGTGGTTTTAATAACTTTTAATCTAATATAAATATACTGTGCTTCAAAATTGTAAAATTAAAAAACACACAAAAAAAAAAAGAGTAGAGAGTGTTGCGTAGTATGTAATATACTGGAAGGATAATATGTAATCAATTGAAAGTATTTTTTTGAGACAATCATGTAAAAATAAAGCATTCAATTGTTCTTTTTTTTTTCAATTTCTCTATTATTATTGTTCCATTTCTTCCACGTACGTGACTGATCCTAATAAAAATGTTCAATTTTTTTATTGAAATGTGTGACACCTTTTTTATTATTGACATAGTAATTAGAAATCAGTAACCATCACTATTTTCCAACCTAACTTTGGAACTCACCACATGCAACTTTTGTTTTATTTACACAACCTTTTGGCAATTTACTTTTGTGTCTAACTATTGTGTGCAGTTCATCAAAATTGATTCTCTCGCGTCTGCAACATTCAAAGTTTAATTTTTTTTATCCTCTTATTTACTTTATGATAATTATATTGAAATTTATATTAAACCCAACCATAGACACCAAAACATAAAGGGTGATTTACTATGCAAATAATATTAAATAAACTTAGATTTTATATTAAAGTTTGATAGCTGGCAGCAATAAATTCAGAAATAATTGAAGCGTTTTATAATTTTTGACATAAAAAATGGTGACAAAACAAAATTGGAATATCCAATTCAGCTTTCGTGTTTGATTGCTGGCACTGACTCACCACGTTGCAATCAGTAACTGTCATATTTATTGCATCTCAATCTCAATTTCTTATGTCACTCGTTTTACTTTCTCAATCAATCCCAATTTGCTATATTATTAATTTTTTTTATGTTTCTATGTTATAATTTCCTACCCAAAATTGTTATTAATGCGAGGATTTGATTTAATATTTGGATTATTTAATCAAAATTTATTTTCTCCCTTCAACATAAAATCCTAATTAAAAAATATTATTTTATTTTAAAAATGGACCAAGAGTGTAAGAAAAATATTATTGATTTGCTCACGTAGAACACGAACACACACACACACTTATTTCCAAACAAATAAAGTAAATGAATTGACAATTATGGAATATCACTTCACGATGAAAACGTTTGTTTCAGCCAGAATATGTGAGATCATCATTTCGGGGACAAGGTATAATATAATATAATATAAATTACCTGAAAAGAAATAAAAAATAAAAGTATATGTATATGTATATGTATAATTACTTTATATGAAAAAGTGTATTTCTAACATTGTAATTAGTTAAAATTATATATTCATGAATAAAGGTAATTAAATAAGAAATAAAATCAATCAAACTTTATATTTTTTTAATAAATTCTAATATTTAATATCACTATCATTTCTCACTCTATATTGGTGAGTTTGTTGATTTAGTATTTTTACCTACCCTCGGTAACGATGGTTACTTCATTCTATACACATGATTAGTTATTGATTTGAATTTTTTAAGAAAAGTGTGCGCAATGTAAATAAATAAGTTTTTTTATATTGTTAAGATTTAATTTTAAGTTTTCAATAAATAATTTAATTTTGTAATATATAATTATTTTTAATTCATAATATTTTATAAAATTATTGAATAATTAATTTAATGTAGATATACAATAGAATAGACTTTTTATTACATAAAATACAATATGTTAAGGGAGATATACAATAAAAAAACAAAAATATGTATATATAAAGATAATAATTTGAAATTAATTATCAGGGAAATTTGCAGAATGTACATTCAAAATATATAATAAAAATATTTTATTGAAATAACTAAGAGAACCCTTATATATATATAATCGTATTCAAAGTATGTTTTTGGTATTTATGAAATTGAAAGAGTCAATTTAATATAAAAAAAAATTTAACACCATTTTAATATAACTTTAAAGTGGCTATTATGAAAATTAATAAATTTGCCATTCAGTTGATTAATAAAGTTAATGAATGAGTGTAAAAAATAATAAAATAGAAGTTCAACAATTATTTATTCAATTAATATGTATAACATGCATGCTTCACGACTTCATCCATGATAGATCTTCATTGACACTTCTTAATAAAATGAATTAGGTCAAACTTAAAAAACTTTTGAAAATTACGTGCTTAATTGGTTAACCATGTCGTTCTCTCCTTTGCGGTCATATCTATAGCTTGTTTATGTTTTGAACAAATGTTAATATCATTTTTAAAATTGAGCAAATTTACTTATATTTAATCCAAAACTTTAACTAAAAAAAATACTATATAAATTTAAATTTTTAAACTACAAATATTTCGTCGCATAATTCGGACTTACCGGTGAATTTAAAGCTTCATATAATTCCCCCGAGTTCAAATAAAAAGCTACTTTCATTTTTTTTTTAATTTTGATTTCCATAATTGGAAAAGAATATGTCAACTTGGTTTTAAACTCTTCGTTGATCAATTAATGACTTGGTATATTTATAGATGTTCAAAATCATTTCAAATTACGAATCCTTATTCTTCTTCAATTCTTCCCTTGTAGTTGCATTAACAAAGAGATACATCCAAGAACACAATGCTTACAGAGTAACTAAGCAACAAAGAGAACAAAATTGACAGAACAAGAAATAAGTACAGTAACAGTATGAAGAAGAAGAATATATGCATGTGTGAGTTAAACTATAGTATTTTGAATTTTGGTGTGGCCCGAAGGAAAAGTTGAGTCCTGTTTCACAATTTGTTGAAGCATCTGAAGGTTCACTCGTGAGCATGATCTCACCATGTTACCTGCTAAAGGGATCACAGGAAGGCTATCACAATTGCATATCTCAATCATGAACCCATCTGGGTCATGAAAAAACAACTGATCCACTTGAATCCCACCTTCTTCCACCCTTGCTCGCACGTACTCTATCTCCATTTCCTCAAGCTTCTTCTCCACTGCTCCCATGCTTTCACACTGTTTTCATTCATCAATCCACAACCACAAACAAACCATGTCAGACACATGATCATTAGCAAATACTACCTGCAACTAATTTGTATTAGAAAGTAAGTTATATCAGAATCTATTTTAATAAAATTTAATGAATTTATGGAATCATCATTTATAAATATTCTCACCAGTTGAAAAATCTCAACATCATATAAAATCTACTATTTACCAATTTATAATATATAAATAATAAATAATGACAGTCTTTTTATCTTATTTTATTAATTAATTTTATAAAAATGAGTTATACTTAAATTTGAATTAAATAGGAATTAAACATACATCACAATTTTATTACTTGCCTGGAATGATATGTGATTATCTTTTGGGTTAATTTCTTTCTTTCTTGGCATGTCGTTGGGATCTTCTGCTTGAAGCAAGTGAATTCCAATTCCGTATCCAAATAGCCTGCACAATGATGACAGAGAAGGAACAAAGTAAGGAAATTTTATTTACCCCACAAGAAAAGTTTGTTTTTTTTTTTGACATTTTGTTGGACTGAGACAAGTTGTTGTGATGGGGTGATCGGAGTTTGAAAATGTAAGTGAATAATTGAATTACCATGCGCCGTCAAAATCGAAGGATCCTGGCCTCCTGATGGGGAAGAAGCCGAGAACGTTCTGATAGAAGTTGATGGATTCTACAACGGAGTTGCAGACGAGGGAGATGTGGTTGACGGACTTTAGGTGCAGAGGGTTTTCTACGCTTTCTTTCATCTCGTGAAGCAAAACCAGAGAGTTGAAAATGGATTCCAGATAGAGAGAAGAAGAGAGAAAAGGAAGGAGCAGAAGAAAAAAAAGAGAGGAAGTGCACCTACCAAGGCGAAATGGGTGGGCGCTATATATAGAAGGCAAGCCACCATAGTGCCACATCGGATAGATTTTTTTTTGACACCTCCTTTCTATAAACTCGTCCTTATCTTTTTACTAGAGAAAAAAAAGGTAAAATTTATATGCTTTTAACTCTACAACTGAATTTCTAAAAGGATAGTCAAAGAACTTGTGTGTAACAGTTTATTCCTGCTTGTGGGGAAAACAGAAATAAATAAAACAAAAACATATAATTTCAAAAAAAAAAAAAAACTAAAAATCTATGATCCATTCAACCATTCCTCCTTTAACCTCCATGTTATTTCAAAATTTTCAAAACATACCTACATGCCTAGAACACTTCATAATAGTTGCTAGAAATCTTCAACCTTAAGAAATAATTCAGCTAAACAATACCATCATTACTTGAATTTTTATTTCACAATAATAAATTTACTTTTTCCATGTAAAACTGGATGTTTCATATAATTTAATTGTAAAACCGTTATATCACAATATAATATAGTATGATCAAGATGCTCAAAAATAATTTTTAGCCAAACACATTGATAAAAAAATATTTAAATATAAGCTGAAAACTTATTTTATAAATAATTTCTTTAAGTAATGAATTCTAAAGATTTTTAAGAGAATAGTTACTTTAATATATAATAACTTTTAATATCCACTATTATTAATACATAATAAAAGAAAGTCTTAGAAGATAAGACTCTAAATCAAACAAAAATCAGGATTTCAATTAAAGACCTTTATACATAAAATAGTCTAATATAATTCTTAACTATCCTCACATAGTAATTATTTATTATTGTTAATATAATTTAAAAAATAAATACTAATTTTACATAATAATTATTTATTAAT